>Ga0156174_1058_pt2 | contig 55177 bp, 41 predicted proteins | sample RifCSPlowO2_12_FD_107827 | JGI IMG/M metagenome (GOLD analysis project Ga0156174, IMG submission 107827) | Bacteroidetes bacterium RIFCSPLOWO2_12_FULL_35_15
GCTATATTATTTGCCGTCAGCTTAATTCGAATAAATTCATTTTTCGCATTAACACCAAAGTGAAATATAAAATAGTCCATTTTTAAAACCTCACCCAACCCTCTCCTTGCAAAAAGGAGAGGGTTGGGTGAGGTTTTATACTTCACTTTTGGATAATACAATCGTACATTCATGGTCACCCTGAGTTTGTCGAAGGGCGTATTTCGTAGATTGTTCCATACAAAAGAAAATTAAAAAATAAAAATAATGCTACGTTTTTTAGTATTGTGATGTTTTTTTATCCTCTTGTTAATAATTATCAGACCTTCGTTTTAAGATTAGAAATTTATTGAAGTATTTTTGATAAGAATTAAATTGAAAAATGTTTTTCTTAATTGACGAACAAACAATATGGATTCATTCCGACCGAAGTGGAGGAATTTTTATACTAGTTAAAAAAAATTGTACAGGAGTAAAAAAATCTCGACAAGTAAAATTAAATTATGGCAAATCATATTACAAAAATTAAAGTTGGAGATAAAGCCCCTGATTTTAAAGGAAAAGATCAGGACGGCAATTTTGTTTCTTTAAATGATTTTAAAGGAAAAAAACTGGTCTTGTATTTTTATCCGAAAGACAATACTCCCGGCTGTACACTGCAAGCTTGTAATTTGCGTGATAATTATGAAGCCTTGCTAAAAAAAGGATATGCAATTGTTGGGGTAAGTGCAGATGATGAAACAAAACATAAAAAGTTCATTGAAAAATACAGTTTGCCATTTCCTTTATTGGCTGATGTTGATAAAACTATACTTAAAGCTTATGATGTGTGGGGAAAGAAAAAATTTTTAGGAAAAGTGTATGATGGAATAGTTCGTACAACTTTTGTAATCGATGAAAAAGGGGAAATTGAAAAAGTGATCACCGATGTAAAAACAACAAATCATACAGCTCAAATTCTGGAGGGTAATTAAAAATTCACAATTAAGAATGCAGAATTCACATTTTAGATTTAATATTTATAAATCCAGTTTAATAAATTAGTAACAATTCGTTTATTCGTAACCAAACTTTAACAAACACAGTTTAGTAAATTAGTAACCATTCGTTAATTCGTAACCAAAACAACGTAACAAACAAAATCAACATAAAAATGAGCAAAGAAACCAAAGAAACAAAAGCGGCTAATTCAGCAAAAGAGATCAACAAGGAAAAATTAAAAGCCTTGCAACTAACCATTGATAAATTAGAAAAAACGTATGGCAAAGGATCTATAATGAAAATGGGAGATACAGCTATCGAACAGGTAGAAGTAATTCCAACAGGTTCATTAGGATTAGATATTGCATTAGGTATTGGCGGTTTACCAAAAGGAAGAGTGATTGAGATCTATGGACCTGAATCATCAGGTAAAACAACCTTAACTATGCATGCTATTGCCGAAGTTCAAAAAGCAGGTGGTATAGCGGCATTCATTGATGCAGAGCACGCGTTTGATCGTACTTATGCAGACAAATTAGGGATCGATACGGAGAATTTATTAATATCTCAACCTGACAATGGAGAACAAGCATTGGAAATCGCAGAAAACTTAATTCGTTCTGGAGCTATTGACATCATTGTAATTGACTCCGTTGCTGCACTCGTTCCAAAAAGTGAAATAGAAGGAGAAATGGGTGATTCAAAAATGGGATTACATGCTCGTTTAATGTCACAAGCTTTGCGTAAATTAACCGGAACAATTAGTAAAACAGGCTGTTGCTGTATTTTTATCAATCAGTTACGCGAAAAAATAGGAGTAATGTTCGGTAATCCTGAAACTACCACCGGTGGAAATGCTTTAAAATTTTATGCTTCTATACGACTTGATATTCGCAGAATAGGACAAATTAAAGATGGAGATGCTGTTATCGGAAATCGTACACGTGTAAAGGTTGTGAAAAATAAAGTTGCTCCACCTTTCCGTATGGCAGAATTTGATATCATGTATGGCGAAGGAATTTCTAAAATTGGCGAGATCGTTGACTTAGGTGTTGAACATAATATCATCAAAAAAAGCGGATCGTGGTTTAGTTATGGTGATACCAAATTAGGGCAAGGTCGTGATGCAGTGAAGGCTCTTTTTAAAGATAATTATGAATTGTGTGATGAAATTGAAGGAAAGATCAGAGAAGCATTAAGCGCTGTTACTGCTACACCAGAATTGGTTGCTGCAAAATAATAGAATAAATGTCATGCTGAACGATTGAAGTATCTGTTCTTGTAGCTGATTGTTTGCATAAAGTAATAAAGGAAAGATTCTTCGTTTCACTCAGAATGACAATTGCTTCAAATCAAAATAATGTCATCCCCAATAGCATTGTAATTAACACATTGCGAAAAGGGATGACATTTTTATTTATTTTTGTTAATATGAAAATTAAGATAAATTTATGTTTAATTGCAATTGCAGGTATTTTCATTCTTGCATCCTGTGGAGGGAATTCAAAAAAGGAAGAAATAAAATCTTCCGATTCACTTAATACAACTACAACAAAAATTCCTGAGGAATTAAAAGCAATCAATGAACAATTGGATGCGAATCCCAATAGTGCCGATTTGTATCATCAACGTGCAAAATATTATTATAAGAATAAAGATTTTAAAGCCGGTTTGGAAGATATGATGAAGGTGATGCAAATTGATAGTACAAAAGCAGACTATTTTTTAACCTTATCTGATCTGTATTTTGTGATCAATAAAACAGGTAATGCAAAAGCGGCTCTTGAAAAATGTATAAAACTTGACGAAAAAAATGTGGATGCAATGCTTAAACTGGCGGAGTTATATTTGTATGTTCGTAAAAATGAAAAGTCGATCGAATATATTAACATGGCTTTAAAAGTTGATAAATACAATTCAAAAGCATACTTCATGAAAGGCATGAATTATAAGGATATTAAAGATACTGCCCGTGCCATATCCAGTATGCAAACAGCAGTGGAGCAGGATCAGCAATATTACAATGCGTATATGCAACTTGGTCTTTTAACTGCTGCTCAAAAAAATCCTTTGGCTATTCAGTATTATAAAAATGCAATTCGTATTCAACCAAAAAGTAGTGAGACCTGGTATGCTCTTGGGAAATTTTATCAGGATATGCAGGATTGGAATAACGCAATAACTAGCTATACAACATTACTGCAATTTGAGAATAATAAATTTGTACATTATAATATGGGTGTAATCTATCTCGAAAAAATAAAAAAACCGGATATTGCTATCAATCATTTTTCTGAAGCAATAAAACTTGACCCTAATTATATTGAGTCGTATTTTGGTCGGGGATTAACCTATCAGTCAATTCATAATATAAAATTAGCTTCTGAAGATTATCAGGCTTGTTTATCAATTGATCCCAATTATCAACCTGCTCTTGGTGCCTTGCATCAATTAAAAAAGAACTGATTTTGTATTCTTTTTTTCTTTGGTTTAAAGAAATAAAACAAGACCCCAAAATAGTATTCCGGAACTATTCGGAATATTTTTTATTTTTAATAATATCTTGAAAGGGTAATGCTTTTTATTTAAAGATCTTATTCTTTACCTCTCCATCTGATTTTCGAAAATTTATTTCATGTAATTAATGTTTCGTGCTATAAGTCATCTTTTTAATTGACAAAAATCAAGAAAAACTTTGTTTTTATGACGGTATTTTGCAAAAAAATTTTAAATAATCATAAAAATAAGAAAACATGAAAAAAAACTTTACACTATCAATTGCAACATTATTTGCTCTTGGATTAATGTCATTCGACATTTTGTATAGTACAGGTGAACCTGACTATACAGGATCGCCTGCAGATGGAGGAGCTGATTGCACTAGCTGCCACTCAGGGATTGTTAATACAGGAGAAGGATCTGTAACTATTGCGTCATCTCCTTCACTTGCAACCGGATACGCTGCAGGCGCAGATTACACAATAAGCATTACCGTAGCTAAAGCAGGTCAAACAGCATTTGGTTTTGGTTTTGAAGCGCTTAAAAGCGGAAATACTGATGGAGGTATCCTTTCAGCAATTAATGCAGGTTCACAAAGTCTGGTTGGCACCGGACCAACAAACATGGTACATAATGGCAGTGGTATTGGAACAGGAACCTTCACATTTACATTTAATTGGAAAGCTCCTGCTGCAAGTACCGGAACTGTTACTTTTTATGCCGCTGGTAATGCAAGCGATGATGATGGTACATCTAGTGGAGACTTTGTTTATACCACTTCTTTAGTTGTTAACGAAGCTGCTGCTGCCGGAATCACAATTACAAATGCAGATTTTACCAATCTTCCTGTTAACAATTTTCAAAATACAGATACCTTGCCTGTTGTCGCCATCTCACCAGGTGCAGCGGGAGCAAATGTAACATGGGATTTTACAGCTTTAAATGCCGATATAAATATTTCGAATAATATTATTACTCCTTCAGGTGGATTATTGGCTTCATTTTTTCCTACAGCTAACAGATGTTTAAAGCAAGGAACTACTGATCATTTTTATTTTGATGAACAACCTTCAGAACTTAATTTATTAGGTTATGCAGGTGATATTTTACAAAATGGAACTCCTTATGAAGCAGTTGTTTTAAGTAATCCTGAAACAATAATTACTTTTCCATCCACTTATAATACAACTTTCAATGATGTTTCAGCCTATGATGTGAAATTTGAATATAATGGAACTTATTCCGGTTTTCAGATTGACTCAGTAAGAGAAAAGGAAACCATTACTATTTCTTCTTTAATTGATGGTTACGGAACTGTTATAACTCCCACCCATACAACAGGCTTCCCTTGTATCCGTCAATTTGTAACAAAAGTTTCTGTTGACAGTACCTGGGCCAAAATAGTAAATCCTCTTTCCGGATTACATTACTGGATCAATACTTCAGGAACTACCAGCACTTTCAAATCTTACTCGTATATCACCAACTCGTTTGGACCAATTGTCGACATTCAAATGAAAGCTGATGCAACCGGTAGTGCAAATACAGATATTTCTGAAGTGAAATGGAACCCGGCTACTCCCGTTGGAATTGCTAAATACAGCAATTCAGATATCACGGTTTATCCGAATCCAGCTGCCGAATATCTAATTGTCAACAAAACTTCAAATGAGAATTTAAATGTAGTGATGTACGATATCATGGGAAGAGAAGTTTTAACAAGCACAGTAAACGGTCAATCAGCTAAAATTTCAATTGCTTCACTTGCTAATGGAACATACATTTTGAAAATGTTCAACAAAGGAGCAATTGTACAAACAAATAATTTAATAATTAACAATTAAGATTTGAATAAGGCTTACCAAAACAGAACACTCTTTTTGGACAGCACTCATATCAAATAAATAAAAAACAGAAAACAAATAAATAAAACTATGAAAACAATGAAGCTTTTTAGATTATTCTCAATAACTGCGATAGTAGCAGTGGGATTAGTTTTTTCTCTTTCCAACTGTAAAAGAGAAAAAGAAATTATAGTGGTAAATGTACATGACACACTTAAAGGAAAAGACATTACAGGTCTTTGTATTTATCCTGATTACACAAATGCAATGGTTCCTGCAAAAGGAGCAGCTCTTTTGCTTTATAGCGGTTCATCTGCTACAGGGAGCGCTGTTGCTAGTGCTTTTTCAGATTCTTTAGGGAACTATTCTTTCAAATATTTATTGCCGGGGACATATTTTGTTACTGCAACTTATAATACGGATAACGTAAATTATAAAGATTTTCTTCATGGAATTAACTTTGTTTTTGATGGTGTTGTGATCACTATGGGTTCCAGTAATATTACACAAAACATCACTCTTGCAACTGTTGCTGCTCCAGGGGTGTTAAAAATCGCATTAGATACCATTATAGCAGGACCTTCCTACAGATTAGTTACTTTGGAATCTCATAGCAAAGCTTCTTGGGAAGGAAATTGGGCGTATGGAACTACCACAAATTTACCATCCTTGGGGATGCAAGGAGGATTCAATGTATTTAAGTTTACAAAATTTGATTTTGATGAAGCTAATCCTGCTAACATTGTGATAAATGCTTATGTTCAAACATCATCTATCAATACATTTGAGCCTGTTCGTGATGCATTAGCAGGTGGTTGTGTGAGAAAAACACTAAATGTAGATACTATGATGGTAGGTACTGTTGTAACTCCATTACCAGAAACTGATACAATTCGATTTTATGCTAATGCAGGTGAAGTTGTAAGATATGGAAAAGGTTATTTGGCACATGGCCATATGAAAGGGTTTTACAAACATCCTTATGGACAAACGGGTATTGGTGGATCAGGAGCATCTGATTTCCTTCCTGCTGATACTTCTTATATGCAAGCTAATGATGGAATTCCTTACGGAACAACAATTGACAAACCTGTTGATATGTATTTTGAATACATAAGCAAAAACAAAAAATGGTCTGGTACAAATTATAACTGGATGTTTGTTTTTGAAGGAAAGTTTGTTATTGATATAAGAAATTCTTTTTATATTAAAACAGGTTCACTAAGAGACATAATAACTGTTACACCACATGTTAATATGATGGGTACTACTAACAGGGAATACTAAACTTGATTTAGGAGTCCAAGATTCTTAAAATAATTAATGAACCCGACAGGTTTTCTATACAAGAAATCTGTCGGGTTTTAAATTGAAGTAAATAATAAATCAGAATAAACTGAAGTAGAAATTATTGTAAGAGTTTTAATCCGGGTTTTTAATGAACTTTTCTAAGATTCGCATTAGAAAGTTTTCTAATCCCAATTGTAAAATTCATATTCGCAAAGTCGTTGCTCAATAGAAATAATTTTTTAATTCGCACTAAATTTATGCGGATCACTCTTTCTCAACAATGCTCCGGTAATTAAGGATGAAATAAGTCCGAAAAAAAGAACAGGGGGCAATAGTTTTAATGAACTGAAATTGTTTCTTTCAGAATTTAAATAAAAGGGAATATCCTGAGGTTTAACTTTGTTTTCTATCAATTTATTTTTCGCTTCACTTAAAAAAAAATCAATTGTATCCGGTGAAATATAATGATAATAGATGTAATTGAAAATGGATAAAATCAGAGCAAAAACGAAGGTGTAAATTAATCCTGTTTTTATTGCTTCTTTAAAATCTAAAAATCCCTGGTTTTTTCTTTTCAAAAAATAAATAGATAAAATTACTCCGCTTACTAGCATTGCAAACGTAATATAGTTTCTGTAAATATAAACTTCAATAACATAAAATCCTTTTGTGACAGCTAAAATATACCACATAAGGCAATTGAGGGATCCTAATAATAACCCTAATTTAATATTTAATCCAATTTTCATTTTTTTATTTTTACCGTCAATTACGAGAAACGAAGTAATCTCAAGTAAAAGCATTATTTAAAGATTGCTTCGCTCCTTGCAATGGCGTGTTATTAAAAATTTATTTCAATTTGTTGTCGGATTCCGCTTTTGCTTTTAACAAAACATCGTCCGCTTTTTTATTTGCTTCATCCAGGATCTTCTGAACTTTTTTATCCACTTCTTTTTTTGCAGCAGGAGCAGCAGCTTTTGCAGCCACTTTTGCAACAGGATTGTTTGCTTCATTCACTGTTTTATCAACAGCCGCATATCCTTCGGCTTTTGTTTTGTCAGCCAATATTTTAGCATCTGCTTTTATTTTATCTGCTTGTGCCTGTGCATCCTTCATTATTTTTTCTGCTTCTTCACGTGCTTTCTCTTTCGCCATATCAACGCCTTGAGTAATTATTTCTTTCACTTGTTCTTTGGCACTTTGTTCTGAATTAAACAGATCAGTTTTTATGGTTGGTTTTGAAACAGTACCACCGAACAAAGCTTTGATCTTCACTTTATCCCCCAGTTTCACATTGGTGCCGGCTTGTTTGTTGAGTTGATCAAGGGCACTTCCTGCAGCTGCATTTGCAGTTGAGCCGAATTCAGAACGAGGAATTTCTAATACCCAGGTATAATCAATAGTTTGATCAAATCCGGTGGAGCCTTTTACTTTTCCGGTTATGTTTCCTGATTTTATTGGCATTTCATCTACTTCAACTCTTCCATCTTTAAATTTAAAACTAGCATTGACATTTTCAAAGGTTAGTTTTTTATACTTCGGTTGCTTTAATGCATCAGCTAGTTTATTGATGGGTTCGAAGCCTTCCACCGAAACTGTTTTTGTTTGCAATTTACCATAACCGGCTAATGTATTTAATGCCGGACTCATATGTTCATCCAATTGACTTGCAAATTTTACGGTGGCACTCATTTTCCCTTTTGCATATTTAGCAATAGGAGCAAGCTTTTCAACAGTGTTAAATGTTTTTACAGTTTTAGGGATATCAAAATTTGCAATGTCCATATCCATGTCAACCACAGGTTTCCTAGGGTTTTGTGTGTTATACATTCCACTCATTGACAATGTTCCTTCCACGTCATTCATTGTTAATTTCAGATCATCCAATTTCATTTGGCTGTCTTTAATTGCCACACCGCCACTAACATTGGTGATAGTTAATTTATCATATAATAATTTTGAAATGGTAGTATTTAATTTAACATCAAGATTAGATGGAACCTCCACAACTGCCATTGATGCTGTATCAGCTGCAACAGGAGTTGCAGGTTTTGCTGTTTCAGTACTTCCCATCAATTCATTGATGTCCATTAACGATGATCTTAAATTAAATGAACCTTTTAATAAAGAATCTTTCAAAGCATATTGCAAAAAGTTTTCGATCTTCCCATCCAATTGAATATCGCTCTTACCCAGCTTTGCATCAAATTGTGACAGCTCCACAAATTTTGGTGTAAAGTTTAAATACAATTTACTTATTTGAGTTGGATAACTTACTGTTTTTGATTTATAATTCATATCCAAAACGGTAAGTGTTCCTTTGGCATCAAAATTTTCGTATTGTTGTTTTTCAATCGCACTCATTCTGCCTTTCATCTTAATGTCGGCTGTGATCATTCCATTCAGGTCATCTCCTTTTTCAAGAGGAATAACATCTTTTATAGTTGCTAAATTTATTTTAGCCAATACTTCTGTAATAATATTTGCATCCGAAACAGGAGTAGAAACATGCATCTTCGCATCCACAGGATTTCCTCCCAACTCCACATGAAATTTATTTAAGTCGATAATGGTTGCATCAGGTATTCCTGTTTTATTATCAACTACTAAATCAATTTGAATATTAGTTGCTGATTTTGGTAAAGCAGGATATTGGAACATCGCATCTTTCACCATTAATTTAATGCCGAATGCAGGCATCTTTTTGTCATTGTAGATCCCTTTTGCATAGCCATCCAATGCTAATGATCCTGTTGTTTTTACTTCTTTGAAATCTGCTGTATAAACGCCCGGGATGAGTGACAAAATATTCTTAAATTCAGTTTGATTAGCTTTGAATTTCAGATCCATATCCATGTCATCTTTTGGCATTGCGAAGTATCCATCCAATCCTAAAGTTAGTTCATTGAATGAAAACTCATTTTCCTTAAATGTGAATTTGAAATTTGGCATATCTGCATCCATATCAACCTTTAGGCGGGTTTTTACTTTGTTCATGTAAGTTACACCACCATAACTTAATGTGAATTTTTCAATCTCAGTTAATGTTTGCAAAAGAAAATTATCAGAAGTAAAATCACCACTTAACGTATGATTCATATTATACAATTCAGTTTTCATTCCTAAAGAAGCATCATCATAAACAATGTAACCTCCTTTTATTTCAAACTTTTTCAATGTCATTTTGAATTTACTCGGCTCCTCCGCTGTTGCAGCTTTTGTGGTGTCGGTAGAAGGTTTGGTAATATCCCAGTTTGCTTTTCCATCTTTCAGAACCAATGCATGTATGCGAGGTTGGTCAATTACTATCGTATTGATCTTGTATTGATCACCTTTTAGTACGCTCATCAGATTTAAACCAACAGTTAAGTTTTTTGAATACAACAAGGTGTCGCCAGCAAAATCACCTGTGTTTGCAATGCTTACACTATCGATAGAAAGTGTAAAGTCCGGGAATGAACTGATCAGCGTGAGATCAAATTTTCCAAAGTTTACTTTAGCATTCAGGTTTTTATTGGCTTCATCTTTTACAAATTGCACAATTTGTTTTTTGAAAAGAAATGGTGCTGCTATAATTAATATCAGCAATACAAGAAAAGTAATTCCTGTCCATTTTAATATTCTACGGAATAAACTTTTTTTCTTTTTTAGTGTTTCAGTTGCCATAAATTTTTAGTTTAAAATTTAATTTTGTAAGTTTAATTTATGCTATGTTTTGTGTCATTAATTATCATTCTTTCCTCCGTGTCATCTCGACCGCAGCGGAGAGATCTTTATATTCGTAGCTGAAATTCCTATTAAAAAGCACCCTCCGAAAATACATTGTGATTCATAAAAATCCAATTCGGATTCATTGTCGAAATTAAATTTTCTTTTTTCTTTCTACTCCAATTTTTTAATTGTGTTTCTCTTGCAATTGCATATTTAGCATTCAGAAACCTTTCCCAATAAATTAAATTGTAACAATAATATTCTCCAGCAAATGTTCCAGTTTTTCCTTTGTTTTCGTAATGTTCCGAAAGTCTTCTTTTTAAATTATTTGTAATGCCTATGTATAAAACTTCTTTATTCGGATTTGTTGTAATGTAAATAAAATAGTTTTTCATAAATACAAAGATTCCTCCGCTTCGGTCGGAATGACTTCCAATTAAATTTTCGAATTAATTTTATTTCGTAATAAATGATCCATAAGAACGATTGCTGCCATTGCCTCCACAACAGGAACAGCACGGGGCAATACGCAAGGGTCATGCCTTCCTTTACCTGTTATTTCAGTTTCCTCGCCTTTTGAATTAATTGTATTTTGTTTTTGCATGATCGTAGCAATTGGTTTAAATGCTACTCTGAAATAAATATCTTCGCCATTACTTATTCCTCCTTGTATTCCACCCGAATGATTTGTTTTGGTTTTTACTTGATCATCATTTATAATAAAAAGATCATTGTGTTGGGAGCCCAACATTTTTGTTCCTTCAAAACCACTTCCGTATTCAAACCCTTTCACGGCATTAATACTTAACATAGCCTTTCCAAGATCTGCATGCAATTTATCAAACACGGGCTCACCCATCCCAACGGGTGTTCCTTTGATTACACATGATATAACCCCACCAATTGTATCACCTGATTTTCGGACCTGCTCAATTTTTTGGATCATTGCTTCCGCAACTAATTCATCCGGGCAACGAACAAGGTTGGATTCTGCTTTATTCAAATCAAGATGATGGTAAGCCTTTAATAATTTAATATCACCAACTTGCGAAGTGTAAGCTTTTATGCTAATTCCATTTTGCTTCAAAAATAATTTTGCAATTGCTCCGGCAACAACCCTGCTAACTGTTTCTCTTGCTGATGATCTTCCGCCACCACGAGGGTCACGCATTCCGTATTTTGCATCGTAAGAGTAATCTGCATGTGAAGGGCGATACACATCTATATTGTTTTCGTAATCGTTTGATCGTTGATTTTCATTACGGATGATAAAACCAATTGGTGTTCCTGTAGTTTTACCTTCGAAAATTCCGGAAAGGAGTTCTACTTTGTCGCCTTCTTTACGCTGAGTGGTGATGTGTGATTGCCCGGGACGTCTTCTGTCCAATTCGGATTGAACAAAATCCAGATCAATTTGCAATCCGGCAGGACAACCATCAATGATGCCTCCCAAGGCTGCGCCATGAGATTCGCCAAAGTTGGTTAAAGTAAATAGTTTTCCAAAGGTATTACCTGCCATAAGAGTTTTATAACAGGCAAATTTAATGAATAAATGGTTGATATTTTTTCAAATCAAAAAAATAAAAATCAAATGATTTTCTTCACTATATTCGTATCTTTCTGCCCTATTTTTGAATGATGAAGATCCTTATTAAAAACATAAAACAATTAGTTCAAGTCGAAGAAAATCCGCAATTAAAAATTGTTGGAAAGGAAATGAAAATTTTACCTTGCATCAATGATGCTTGGCTTGCCATCGAAGATGATAAAATTGCAGGATTCGGAAAGATGGATGATTGGGAAGGAATTACTGATTGGACAAATTTAACAGTTATTGACGCTTCAGATAAAATAGTGATGCCATCCTATTGTGATAGCCATACACATATAGTTTATGCAGGAAGCAGAGAAGGGGAGTTTGTTGACAGAATTAATGGTTTGACCTACGAACAAATTTTTGAGCGGGGAGGAGGAATTTTAAATTCCGCAAAAAAATTAATGGAAGCTACAGAAGAAGATTTAATTGAAAGTGCCCTGAAACGTTTGAATGAAATTATGTTGCAAGGTACCGGAGCAGTTGAAATTAAAAGCGGTTACGGCTTAAGTATAGAGGCTGAATTAAAAATGTTGCGGGTTATAAAAAAGTTAAAAACAATTTCTCCATTAACAATTAAAGCAACTTTTCTTGGGGCACATGCACTGCCAAACGAATACAAAACCAGGAAATCAGATTACATAAAATTGCTCATAAACGAAATAATGCCTGTGATTGCCAAAGAACAACTCGCAGATTATTGCGATGTTTTTTGCGAACAAAATTATTTTACAAAAGAGGAAACTATTGAAATTTTGACGAATGCAAAAAAGCATGGTATGACTCCAAAAGTACATGCCGAACAATTGAGTAATTTCGGTGGTGTGTTGGCTGGAGTGGAAGTAGGTGCAATAAGTGTGGATCATCTTGAATTTATTTCTGATAAAGACATTGAAGCATTAAAAAATTCTAAAACAATGCCTACTATTTTACCGGGTGCTGCTTTCTTTCTGAATTTACCTTTGCCACCGGCACGTAAAATGATCGATGCAGGCTTGCCTGTTGCCATAGCCAGTGATTACAATCCGGGAAGCTGCCCTAGCGGGAACATGAATTTTATGATGTCGATTTGTTGTATCCAATACAAAATGACTCCCGAAGAAGCTATTAATGCCGCAACCATAAATTCAGCTTATGCCATGGACTTAAGCAAAACGCATGGAAGCATTGCTATTGGCAAACTAGCAAATGTATTTATCACAAAAGAAATTCCGGGTTATGGGTTTATTCCGTATTCATTCGGAAGTAATTTGATCGAAACAGTTATAATTAATGGGGAAGTTATAGAAACTAAAAAAGTAAAATAAGTTAATTGGTTTATTTAGGCTTAGCCTAAATTTCCTAATTAACCATTCAACCAATAAATTAATTAACCAATGAACAAATCAACAAATCAACTAATAGAATGTGTTCCAAATTTTTCAGAAGGAAACGACTTAAACATTATCAAACAAATTACTAATGAAATTGAATCGGTAGAAGGTGTAAAATTATTAAATGTTGATCCGGGTAAGGCAACCAATCGGACTGTTGTAACATTTGTTGGAAACCCAGAAGCCGTTATTGAAGCAGCTTTTCTGGCAATTAAAAAAGCAAGTGAAGTGATTGATATGAGTAAACACAAGGGCGAACATTCACGAATGGGAGCAACTGATGTTTGTCCGCTTATTCCTATTGCAGGGATTTCAATGGAAGAAACGGCTGAATATGCAAAGAAGCTTGGTGCAAGAGTTGGTAAAGAATTAAATCTTGCTGTTTATATGTATGAAGCTGCGCAAGAAAATAAAGAGCGTAACAATCTTTCTGTGATTCGTGCAGGAGAATATGAAGGATTCTTTAAAAAAATTAAATTATCGGAATGGAAACCGGATTTTGGCCCTGCTGAACATTCTGTAAAATCAGGATCTACGGTGATTGGTGCCAGAGATTTTTTGGTTGCATACAATGTAAATTTAAATACTACATCTACCAGAAGAGCAAATGCGATTGCTTTTGATGTGCGTGAAGCCGGTCGTGTTAAACGTGAAGGCAATCCTGTTACCGGAAAAATTATAACTGATGAAAAAGGTAATCCGGTAAATATTCCCGGCTCATTAAAATCAGTTAAAGCTATTGGTTGGTTTATCGAAGAATATGGTATTGCTCAGATATCAATGAACTTAACCAATATCAATATAACGCCTGTTCATATTGCTTTTGATGAAGTTTGTAAAAAAGCAAGTGAACGAGGCATCAGAGTTACAGGTTCTGAATTGGTTGGTTTAATTCCACTTAAAGCCATGTTGGATGCAGGAAAATACTTTCTCGAAAAGCAACAACGTTCAACAGGTGTTTCTGAAAATGAACTGATTAAAATTGCTGTTAAATCACTTGGTTTGGATGAATTAGCACCTTTCAGGGCAGAGGAACGAATCATTGAATATTTATTGAAAGATGACTCGAAAAGTCGATTGATTAAAATGAATTTGATTGAATTTGCTGATGAAACAGCAAGTGAAAGTCCTGCACCCGGAGGAGGTTCAATCTCGGCATATATTGCTTCTTTAGGGATTTCTTTAGGGACAATGGTTGCCAATCTTTCGTCTCACAAACCGGGTTGGGATGATCGTTGGAAAGAGTTTTCTGACTGGGCCGAAAAAGGTCAAAATTATAAAAACGAATTATTAAAACTTGTTGATGAAGATACCAATGCATTCAATAAAATTATGATTGCATTCGGTTTGCCTAAATCAACAGATGATGAAAAAAAAGCAAGAACACAAGCCATCCAGGAGGCTACCAGGTATGCTACTGAAATTCCATTTAAGGTAATGCAATTAGCAGGTGAATCAATGGAAATAATTAAAAAAATGGTAGAGATCGGAAATCCAAATTCTATTACAGATGCCGGGGTTGGTGCCTTGTGCGCACGTTCGGCAGTGATAGGCGCCTTTTTAAATGTGAAAATAAATGCAAAAGGCCTTACAGATAAAGCCTTTGCCGCGCAACTTATTGCAAAAGGAAGCGTAATAGAGAGCAAAACTCAGGAACTGGAAAATGAGATCTTGAGAATAATTAATTCTTCTATTTAATAATGGCTATTTTAAATTCCATAAAAAGTGCTTTTCTGAAAAACTCATCTTTTCGCAGGATATTTTTTTCATTTTCTTTTCGTCTAATAATGCTCGATCTGAAAAAAAATCAACTATTGTTGATTTTTTGGCTTGTCTTTTTTGGAATGATCACTCATAATGTTGCAATGCGTTACGGCTTGTCATACCTCTTCCTTGGCCCTGAATATTTTGATAAGATCAGCGCCTTGGCTTATTTTATTGTCGGTTTTTCATGTGGTGGATTTATTATGGCTTATAATATTTCCAGTTTTATAAAAAATGCTTTTCGTTTTCCTTTTTTGGCATCACTTCGTTATCCTTTCCTGAAATATTGTATAAACAATTTTGTAATTCCATTCTTGTTTGTCATTTTGTATTGTATTCAAATCTTCTTTTTCTTGAAGGGTGAAAATATAATGTCTACTGGTAAAATTCTATTAATGATTTTATCTTTTTTATCCGGTTTAGGTATTCTTATTATATTATCATTTACCTATTTTTTTAGAGCGAATAAAGATATTTTTAAACTTTATGGAATTCAGCAAAAAGAAGATAGACCAATCAAAACTGCAAAAGCTATCACTGGTGAGCGTAATCCCCGATTGATTAAAGAATCTCGCGATTGGTACGTGGAGACCTATATTAGTAATCCTTTTAAAATTAGATTAGTTCGCTCTGTTCATCATTATAAAAAGGAAATGTTAAGAGATGTAATTAAGCGAAATCATCATTCTGCTTTCATTTTTCAAATGATCACCATTATCTGCTTGCTGGGCTTAGGTTTTTTTGGTGAAACAAAAGCATTTGAGATTCCTGCCGGGGCAAGTATTTTTCTTTTGTTTACTATGTTTATCATGTTGTTCAGCTCTTTTTACCGTTGGTGGAGAAGTTGGTCAACTGCAATTTTTATATTGTTTTTATTAGCATTTAATTATTTACATACCATTGATTATTTATCCATTGAAAATCATGCTTATGGGTTGAATTATGATACCAAAAAGGCAGATTACAGTTATGATAATTTCAAAAAGGGGGATAAAAAATTTGATTGGTATGACCAGGATATTCAACAAACGCTTACGATTTTAAATAAATGGAAAACGAAAAATACTTTTTTGAATGAACCATTAAAAAAACCAAAACTTGTTTTTATAAATACCAGTGGCGGAGGTTTGCGTTCTTCTTTATGGACCTTTTATACCATGCAATATGTTGATAGTTTGCTTAATGGAAAACTGATGAGTCAGATACAACTTATCACTGGTTCTTCGGGAGGGATGATAGGTGCTGCATATATCCGCGAACTTTATTTGCAAAAACAAAAACAAAAAATCAAAAGCTATTATGGGCCTGAATATCTGGATAATATCTCAAAAGATATATTAAATCCGATCGCATTTCGAATTGCCACCACCGAATGGCTATTCCCAATGCAGAGTTTTATTGTGGATGGGAAAAAATATCCCAAAGATCGCGGGTATTCAATGGAACAAAAACTGGAAGAAAACACAAATAACATTTTTAACAAACGTTTAAGTGATTACCAATTGCCTGAAGCTAATGCCTATATTCCGATGATGATATTTTCTCCTTCAATTGTTAATGACGGGCGGAAATTAATAATATCTCCTCAACATGTTTCCTACATAACTCAAAATTCAAGAGCAGAAAAGGTTTCATATAATAAGTTATTTGATGCTGTTGAATATTTACGGTTTTTTGAGAAACAAGATGCTTCTAAAACTTTATTCACAAGTGTTTTACGTATGAGTGCTACATTTCCATACATTTCCCCGGTAGTTTCATTGCCAAGCGAACCCCGCATCGAAATACTGGATGCCGGCTTGCGTGATAATTATGGGTTGGAAACCAGTTTGCGCTTTATTAAAGCGTTTAATGATTGGATAGCTGAAAATACAAGTGGAATTGTAATCATTCAAATTCGTGATAAACATAAGAATGTGCCTATTGAAGAAAATCCTTCTCAAACATTGGTACAGGCATTAGGGCGACCCATGGACAGTTTTTATGGCAATCTTTTCGAAATTCAGGATTACAATCAAAATCAACAAGTACAAACCACTGATCTCTGGTGTAAATCGAAAATTGAGTTTATCGACCTGCAATTGCGTAACGAAAAACATGATCGGATTTCTTTGAGTTGGCATTTGACAAACAAAGAAAAAAAGAAAGTGCTTCAATCACTTGACCTCCCTGAAAACCAGGCAGCAATAAAACGCATTGTCGAGTTATTAAAATAAAAAAAACGTTCAGCAATTTTTTTGCTGAACGCTTTCAAAATTCTTTAACCTTTTAGTTTAACACCATTTCAAAATTCTTCATGCTTTTTGATCTGCGAATGCTCAATGCTTTTGAATAATTCAGAATGTTATTGATAACATTCTTTCCCGGTTCAAAAGGAAATTCTTTTTTGTTATCAAGTTGTTCATTCATTTGTGTGTTAATTGGTTCAGTAATTTTTTTAGAAGTAGAAGTTTTATTCATTCAAAATTTGTTTTGATTTATAAGAATAACGATAACCAATCTTAGATATTGTATGAATTATAAAATACTTTTTAAATCCTTTTGAAATGTCGGTACCCAAGGTTTTTTGTTGTTTGAAGCTTAGATTTTTGAAGATTAACATTTTTTTTTATTAGCTCTAACCCTGTCCAAAAAATTCTACATTATCGAATATATTAATTAAGTGTTTTATAGTAAATTTTAAAAGAAAGCAAAAGTTTGGACAAATAAAAAAGCTGTTCCTTTTCGGAACAGCTTTTTTTTAAAAGTCTCTCGTCCTGAAGTAACAATTAGTAACTAACAACGATTTCTTTTTCTTCAATCATTTTTCGCATGTTAATTAAGGCATAGCGCATTCGTCCCAAGGCAGTATTGATACTTACATTGGTTTGTTCAGAAATTTCTTTAAAGCTCATGTCAAAATAATGACGCATCATTAATACTTCACGTTGGTCGGCCGGTAAGCGTTCGATAAGCTTGCGAATATCTTTACGTACCTGATGCTGGATTATTTCCTGCTCAATGGTCTTATCATGTTTCCCTAAAAGGTTGAAAATGTCAAATGCTTCACCATCATCATTGGTGCCACCGCTTATGGTCGGCATGCGTTTGTCCTTTCTGAAGGTGTCAATTATAAGATTATGTGAAATTCGTAAGATCCAGGGAAGGAATTTCCCTTCTTCATTATACTCACCTTTTTTTAGAGTGTTGATCACTTTGATGAAAGTGTCCTGAAAGATGTCCTCAGCCAGGGCTTTATCTTTAACAGTATGCATTATGTAGCTGAAAATTCTACGTTTGTGGCGTTGTATTAATGTAGCTAGGGCTGATTCTTCACCACCGATGTATTGATTAACGAGTTCCTGATCGTCAACGATTTGTTGAATTTGCATAGATACCTCCTTTTTAAATTATGATTAGTAATAAAAAGTAAAAGTGTATCTATATCAGGTCTCCTTTAATTAAGAGGCTTTCACAAATTTTGTTAAATAGCCTCGGGTGAATAATAAATTGAAATTAACTCTCTTAACGAAAAATTTGTTTAAATGTTGCATCAAACCAAAAATAATTCTTCATTATAACAAATATAGAACTATTTATCAATAAATCAAATGCGTAAATTGATTAATTTTGCAATCCTTAAATATTTGAATAAAAAAATGGCATTGCCCGAAAATATAGAAGAATTAAATTCGAAAGAATATATCATCATTAAAGGTGCTCGCGTTCATAATTTAAAAAATGTGGATGTGGCGATTCCTCGCAATAAACTAGTGGTTGTAACCGGTTTATCGGGTTCAGGGAAATCATCTTTGGTGTTTGATACCTTATATGCAGAAGGTCAGCGGAGATATGTGGAAAGTCTTTCATCTTATGCTCGCCAGTTTTTGGGAAGAATAGATAAACCGGAAGTAGATTATATAAAAGGAATTTCTCCGGCAATTGCTATTGAGCAAAAAGTAAATTCCAGAAATCCGCGTTCAACGGTTGGTACATCAACAGAAATTTATGATTATCTGAAATTATTGTTTGCACGCATCGGGAAAACCTATTCTCCTGTTTCGGGTAATATTGTAAAACGAGATGCTGTTAGCGATGTAATGAATTACATTAATTCATTAAAACCCGAAACAAAAATTTTAATTCTTTGTCCAATAAAAAAACAAGCGGATAAAACATTTACAAAACAATTAGAATTATTGGCTCAACAAGGTTTTACACGAATTCAGCAAAATGGTAATGTTCTTAGGATCGAAGAATTTATTGAAACAAAATTTTCAGAAAAAGATCCTGTTAACCTTGTAATTGACCGCGTGAGTGTTAAACCGGATGATGAAGATAATGAGAACCGGATTTCTGATTCATTGCAAACTGCTTTTTTTGAAGGAGAAGGAGAGTGTTCAATAGAAGTTATAAGTTCGGATGTTCAACCTTCAAAGTTGACTGAAGCGAAAAGCAAAACTCATTCGGAGAGGAAGGGGGCGAGGTCTTTCTCCAATAAATTTGAATTGGATGGAATGGCATTTGAAGAGCCAAGCACACATTTTTTTAGTTTTAATAATCCTATTGGTGCATGTAAACATTGTGAAGGATTTGGTAGTGTAATTGGCATTGATGAAGATCTGGTTATACCAAATAAAAATTTATCAGTTTACGAAGATGCAATTGTTTGCTGGAAAGGTGAAAAAATGAGCGATTGGAAAAATGTGTTGGTGATGAATGCGCACAAATTTGATTTTCCAATCCATCGTTCCTATTATGAATTGTCAGCAAAAGAACGAAGACTCTTATGGACAGGGAATAAATATTTTGAAGGCTTAACGGATTTTTTCAAACACTTGGAAGCACAAGCTTATAAAATTCAATACCGTGTAATGTTATCCCGTTATCGGGGAAAAACAGTATGTCCTGAATGCCTTGGGACACGTTTGCGAAAAGACGCTTCGTATGTTAAAGTGGATGGTAATTCAATTACTGATATTGTGTTGATGCCGGTAAAGAATTCATTGGGATTTTTCAAGAAAATTAAATTATCTGAATTTGATACTACCGTTGCGAAACGCATTTTGGTAGAGATCACTAATCGTTTGCAATTTTTGGATGATGTTGGGTTGGGTTATCTTACCTTAAATCGATTGTCGAATTCATTGTCTGGCGGTGAATCACAGCGCATCAATCTAGCGACATCCTTAGGTAGCAGTCTTGTTGGCTCGATGTATATTCTGGATGAGCCAAGTATAGGGTTACATTCAAGGGATACACAGCGATTAATAAAAGTGCTTACTTCTTTGCGTGATATTGGAAATACAGTAATTGTTGTGGAGCATGATGAAGAAATAATGTATGCTGCCGATCAACTTATTGATATAGGTCCATTGGCCGGAACACATGGCGGAGAACTGGTTTTTCAGGGAACCCACAAAGATCTTGAAACGGAAGAAAAAAGTTTAACAGCACTTTATCTAACAGGAAAAGAAAAAATTGAAGTTCCAGGTAGCAGAAGAAAATGGAATAGATTCATTGAAGTAAAAGGTGTTCGTGAAAATAATCTTCAGGGTATTGATGTTAAATTTCCACTTAACGTAATGACAGTAGTTACCGGTGTTAGCGGTTCGGGAAAAACATCATTAGTAAAACGGGTTTTATATCCCGCATTAAAAAAAATACATGGTGGTTATGGCGAACAAACCGGAAGTTTTGATAAGTTGCTTGGTGATATAAATGCTGTTGCTGCAGTGGAGATGATTGATCAAAACCCGATTGGTAAATCTACCCGCTCTAATCCGGTTACGTATGTTAAAGCCTATGATGAAATACGAGCCTTGTTTGCTGACCAACCTTTAGCAAAAAATCGTGGATATAAACCATCTTTCTTTTCATTTAATGTGGATGGAGGACGTTGCGAAGTATGTGAAGGTGAAGGTGAAGTGCAAATTGAAATGCAGTTCATGGCTGATATTCATTTGGTTTGTGAAACTTGCGGTGGAAAAAGATTTAAACAGGATATTTTAGAAATTACTTATACTCCACCAAATTCAACTATTACAGAGGGCAAAAACATTTCAGATATATTAAATATGACGGTGGATGATGCGATCGATTTTTTTGATTCATCACAGCGGCCTGGTAATCATGAAAAGAAAATAGTGCAGAAATTAAAACCATTATCTGATGTTGGTTTGGGATATGTTCATTTAGGTCAACCTTCCAGTACATTAAGTGGAGGTGAAGCACAACGTATTAAGCTGGCTTCTTTCTTAGGAATGGGACAAAGCACAAATTCGCCTACACTTTTTATTTTTGATGAACCTACAACCGGCTTGCATTTTCATGATATTTCTAAATTGCTTCATGCGTTTAATGCGTTGATAAAACAAGGGCATTCTATCATCATCATCGAACACAATGTGGAGATAATAAAGTGCGCTGATTGGATAATAGATCTTGGCCCTGAAGGAGGAACTGATGGTGGGAATATTGTTTTTGAAGGACTTCCAGAAGATCTGATTAAATGCAAAGGCTCCTATACAGGTAATTATTTGAAAAGTAAATTGAAATAAATTCATAGCATCCCTATGCTAACAAAAGCAATCAATAAAAATTATCTGATCTTTATTTTAGTTGCTTTGTCGTTTGTGTTATACGTCAGAACCATTAATTATGGCTTTGTTTGGGATGATGAACGAATTCATCTTTCAGCAAATAAGCAATTGATGGAAGGAGATATAAAATCATTTTGGGAGCAACCTTATTCGGGAATGTATATTCCTGTGACTTATTCCACCTGGACCATCATAAAAAATGTTTTTACCGATAAAAATAAACTTTCTCCAAAAGTATTTCATTTAGTAAATGTGATCACTCACAGTATCAATTGTATTTTACTTTTTCAGTTATTACTAATTTTATTTAAAGATCGAACACAAGCATTTTTTGGAAGCTTAATTTTTTTGCTGCATCCAATGCAGGTAGAATCAGTTGCCTGGATATCTGAGTTTCGCGGACTTTACAGTGCATTGTTTTCATTTTTAGCATTGTTGACTTTATTTCGGTATTTGGAAAAAGAAAAAATGTTTTCTGCTTTCAAATTTCCGGCTACAAAGCATTTTTTATTTTCTACTGCATTTTTTTTGTTGGCTCTTTTAGCAAAACCATCGGCAATTGTTTTACCTTTTGTTGCAGGCGTTTTAGTCTGGTGTTTTTATAGAGATAAATTTATTTCGGTTTTAAAAAGTTTAACTATATGGATTTTATTTAGTATTCCAATCGTTTTAATAACACAGCATTCGCAGGAAAATGAATTGATTTTCGAAAATATTTCAATTCTCCAAAGGGTATTGATAGCAGGAGATTCCTTGTTCTTTTATTTTCAAAATTTTTTCATTCCATATCCTTTGGTAGCATGTTATGGTTTTACACCGGAATATATTTTAAATGAAAAAATAATTTATTTCACAACAGCAATTTGTATCTCATTATTTCTATTCCTGTTTATAAAACGAAGAGCATATCCAATATTATTTTCGTCTTTTACAATTATTTTCATTTGTTTGTTGCCTGTCTTGGGTATTGTTCCATTTGAATATCAAAAACATTCTAATGTTGCGGACAGATACATTTATTTCGCAACATTAGGTTTTATTCTGTTAGTTCCCTTGTTTGCAATTTATTTGAAGAAAATAAAATATTCCATTTATAGTATTGGGCTTGTTTTTTTATTGTATCTGATAGTTAATATTAAACAAACAGCAACCTGGAAAAATGAATTTACGGTATGGGATAACACGCTTTCTCATTATCAAAATAGTTCGAATGTATATTACAACAGAGGCGTTGAATATTCAAAAATGGGAAAATTTCCGGAAGCTATCAATGATTATTCACATTCTCTTTTGCTAAAAAATAATTACCTCGATGCCTTATTTAACAGAGCAAATGCATATGAAAATGTTGGGGATATTAATTCAGCTTTTATTGATTACAATACCTATTTAACAATTGATTCTACCGATGGTTCGGTTTATTATAAACGGGCCTATTTATTTTACAAATCCGGAAATATTGTTGCGGCAATGAATGATGTGAGAAAATCAGAACAATTAAACTTTCCTGTCAGTTTAAAATTTAAAAAAACTTTACAAAAAGAGATTGTAAAGTTTAGGGAGAAAAAATAGGTTAAGTAAAACGATAAAGGCAATCACTTAGCTTAAAAGTAGCGAAAATTATTATGCGTTAAAAAGTTCGTCCTTAAACTGCAATTCAAACAAGTGTTTATAGTGCTTATTATTTTTGAGTAATTCCTGATGATTTCCCATTTCAATAATTTCGCCTTTATCGAGTACAATTATTTTATCTGCTCGTTGGATGGTAGCTAAACGGTGTGCAATTATGATGGAAGTGCGATTTTCGGTTAGTTTATCAATGGCGTATTGAATCAGTTTTTCTGATTCTGTATCAATGGAAGAAGTTGCTTCGTCAAGCACTAAGATTTTTGGATCATAAACATATGCACGAATGAATGAAATTAATTGCCGCTGTCCGACCGAGATCATCGCTCCCCGTTCCATTACATTGTAGTCGTAGGCATTTGGAAGCCTGCTGATGAAATCATGAGCCCCGACTATTTTTGCTGCCTCGATGATTTGTTCCCTGGTTATTGAAGGGTTATTTAATGAAATATTATTTGCAATGGTATCTGAAAATAAAAAAACATCCTGCAAAACAACTCCAATGTTTTTTCTTAGAGAGGTTAATTCGTAATCACGTATGTTTATTGAATCTATTGCTATAATGCCTTTGTTATATTCATAAAAGCGGTTCAGTAAATTTATGATGGATGATTTTCCTGCACCTGTTGCACCAACCAGTGCAATTGTTTCACCGGGTTTAACAGAAAAGGATAGGTTTTTTAAGATCCATTCTTCTTCATTATAAGCGAACCAAACATTTTTGAATTCAACATTCCCTTTTATATTTTCTGCAATCTGTTTCCCTTTGTTTGTAATGGATTCCTTTGTATCCAGAACATTAAATACACGGTTGGATGAAACTACTCCCATCTGCAAGGTGTTGAATCTATCTGCGAGTTGACGTATAGGGCGAAACATCATGTTTGTGAACATAATAAATTCAACTAATTGTCCGATGGAGGTTGTGTTTTGCAAAACTCCTTTACCTCCCCACCAAATGAGTAACCCCAAGGAGGAGGCGGAAAGCATTTCTACAACAGGAAAAAATATGGAGTATGCCATAATCGAACGAACGTTTGCATCGCGATGTTTGGCGTTGATAGTTTCGAAATTCTTCATTTCTGCATCTTCTCTATTGAAGATCTGAACGATATTCATACCGGTAATATGCTCCTGAACAAAAGCATTTAAACGAGCAACCTGTGTGCGTACATCAAGAAAAGAGGCTTGCACTCTTTTTTTAAAAAGATACGTTGCAACTAATAATATAGGGATTGGAATAAGAACAATACAGGTAAGTTTAAAATTAATGAAAAACATGACAACAAGTATAACCGTTACTTTTAACAGGTCACCAATGATAACAATCAATCCTTCCGAAAAAATGTCGGCAATTACTTCAATGTCTGATACTGCACGTGTAACAAGCGTTCCGATGGGCGTGTTGTCATAATATTTTAATCTTAACCCGATAACATGTTTATATAATTGTATTCGTAGATCTTTGATAATATATTGTCCAAGGCGGTTGGTTAAAAAGGAATCGGCAAATTGCATAACAGCCTCTAACATTAATAAAGCTACTAATATAAGTGTCATGTTAAGCAACATACCCGTATTGGATTCTGTTACATAATTATCGAAGGTGTATTGAATTAAATAGGGGCGAAGTGGCGATATTAAGGCGAGAGTAACAGTAGTAAAAACAGCAAACCCGAAATTTTTGCGATAAGGTTTCACATAAGAAAATATCCTTTTCAAAATTTCAAGGTCAAGCGCTTGACCGATATTTTTCTTTTTTGACATATATGAACCAACCAATAAAAAATTTTAACTAAAATATCCTTCAGGGTATTCCACTTTTGTTAAATACAAACCACATGCATGTGCCGAAAGTCCGGCATTGGAACGGGTTTTGCTTTCGATAACTTTTTTTAAATCAGCAATCGAAAGTTTGCCTTTGCCAACATCTAATAAGGTACCAACAATTGCTCTTACCATATTTCTTAAAAAGCGGTTGGCCGTTATGGTGAAAATTAATAAGTCTCCTTCTTCCTTCCATTCCGCTTTATATAAATTACAGATATTGGTTTTGTTTTGGGTATTACTTTTGGCAAATGATGAAAAGTCGGAATATTCAAATAATACTTTGGCCGCATTGTTCATTGCTTCCACATTCAAATTTCCATAAAGGAAACAAGCCTTACTAATTTCAAAGGGATTCTTTTTTTTTGTAATGATATATTGATACGTTCTGGAAATTGCATCATAACGGGCATTCGCTTTTTCATTTACTTTAACTATTTTTTGAATAGCAATATCCTTTGGCAATGCATGATTAAATTTTAATATCCAATAATTCTGGTCGTTCATCAAATCGACTGATGAATCAAAATGAGCAAAATATTCCCTGGCATGCACCCCTGTATCTGTGCGGCCACAACCCATTACGGTGGTTGGTTCATTCAATAACCGGGATAGCATCTCATTTATTATTTGCTGAATGGTGTGGGCAGAGTTTTTTTGAACCTGCCATCCACTGTATGCTGTTCCGTTATATGAAAGTTGAATAAAATAGCGTTGCAAAATATGCAGATTTAATAGTTTATAGGCGATAGCGTGATCAGCGCAAAGGTAGAAAAAGTATCGGAAAATTTTTAATTAATCTCTTGCTGCCATTAACAAATTTTAACATCAAAAAGCATTTAAAATTGTCACTTTTAGTGTTAATTTTGTCACATCAAAAAAACAGGTGTAACCTACTCTTAGAAAATATATCAAAAAGTAGGAATGGTTTAACAAATTAATCAAAAACAATGACTGACATTAAAGAATTAAACGAGCGGATTCAACGGGAGAGTGCTTTTGTTGACTTACTGACTATGGAAATGGACAAAGTAATTGTGGGGCAGAAATACATGGTTGAACGTTTATTAATCGGATTACTTTCGAACGGGCATATTTTATTGGAAGGAGTACCAGGATTGGCAAAAACTCTTGCCATTAAATCGCTTGCGTCCACAATTCATGCAAATTTTAGCAGGATTCAATTTACTCCGGATCTTTTACCTGCCGATCTGATTGGGACAATGATCTACAGTCAAAAGAGAGAAGAATTTACTGTTAAGCATGGCCCTATTTTCGCCAACTTTATTTTAGCTGATGAGATAAATCGTGCTCCGGCAAAAGTTCAGAGCGCTTTGCTTGAAGCAATGCAAGAGAGACAAGTTACTATTGGCGAAGAAACATTTAAATTGCCAAATCCTTTTTTAGTTCTTGCAACACAAAATCCAATTGAACAGGAAGGTACGTATCCATTGCCGGAAGCTCAGGTTGACCGTTTTATGTTAAAAATAGTAGTTGGTTATCCAAGCAAAGAAGAAGAACAAAAGATCATTCGTCAAAATCTCGCTAACGAATATCCTACTGTAAATGCAATATTGTCGCAAGAAGATATTTTGAAAGCACGCAGGGTGGTGAAAGATGTATATATGGATGAAAAAATTGAAAAATATATCATTGATATTGTTTTTGCAACACGTTACCCACACGAATATAAACTTGATAAATTCAAAGGTCTGATCAGCTTTGGTGGATCACCAAGAGCAAGCATTAATCTGGCAATTGCTTCAAAAGCTTATGCATTCATTAAACGCAGAGGATACGTTATTCCTGAAGATGTACGCGCCATCTGTGCGGATGTATTGCGCCACCGTATCGGATTGACATACGAAGCAGAAGCTGAAAATATTACTTCCGAAATGATCATTAACGAAATTTTAAATACGGTAGAGGTACCTTAATCTACGAAATACGCCCTTCGACAAGTTCAGGGTGACTACGAATAAACGAAACCGAGTTTGCTACACTTGGTCTTTTAAAATTGCAATACTGAATTGGTTTTTTATAAATGAAAATTAGATGGAAACATCAGAGCTGCTGAAAAAAGTCAGAAAAATCGAAATTAAAACACGTGGACTTTCTAACCAGATATTTTCCGGAGAATACCACAGTGCTTTTAAAGGACGTGGTATGACCTTTAGTGAAGTTCGTGAATACCAGCCGGGTGATGATATTAGATCCATCGATTGGAATGTAACTGCTCGTTTTAATACTCCATTTGTAAAAGTATTTGAAGAAGAACGCGAAATGACAGTTATGCTCTTAGTGGATGTGAGCGCATCCGGTGAATTCGGAACTCAAAAACAATTGAAACAGGAATTAATTACTGAGTTGTGTGCAGTACTCGCTTTTTCTTCCATTCAGAATAATGATAAGATCGGTATCATTTTCTTTACCGATAAAATCGAAAAATTTATTCCTCCTAAAAAAGGGAAGAGCCATGTATTACGAATTATTCGTGATCTGATTGAATTTGAGCCGGAACATAAAAAAACAGATATTCAATTAGCATTAAAATATTTGACAAGTGTTATAAAAAAAAGAAGTATTGCTTTTGTCATTTCAGATTTTATGGCGGATAATTTTTCTGATGCCATGAAGATCGCAAATAAAAAACATGATCTTGTAGCATTGCGGATATATGATAAACGTGAGCATGAATTACCAAATATCGGTTTGATAAAAATGATGGATGCTGAGTCAGGGACATTGAAATGGATAGATACATCTGATAAAAGTGTACGTGTTCATTTTGCAGCAAATGCTAAACGTCATGAAGCTTATTTAAAAGAATTGTTTACTAAAAGCGGTGTTGATACTGCAAATATTAATACTTCAGAATCATACATTCAGCCTTTAACAAATTTGTTTAAGAGAAGATAAAAAAAACTCAGCCCTTAATCCCTTCTCCACAAGAGAGGGGGCGATAGGTGAGAAGCTAAAAAATGAATTATACTATAAAAAAAGAGAAGAAACAATTGTTTCAATGTTCCCAAATGAAGCTTGTGCGAGGGAACTCCGTTCCTATAGGGAAGTGCTGGGGATGGGCTTTTGTTTTTTTATTGTTTTCTTTTACTGCTTCAGCTCAGGAAATAAAAGCAACAGCAAAACTTGATAGTAGCAGTATAAAAATTGGTCAGCAGGTAAAATTGCAATTAAGTGTTCAATATAAAGCAGATAATGGTAAACATATTAAAATTCAATGGCCGGAAATTGCCGACACGATCCGTAAAGAGGTAGAAGTGGTTGGCCAGTCAAAAATTGACACATTAATTCCGGATAAGAACGATCCATTCCAATTCGTTCAAACAAAAACACTTTACATTACTTCTTTTGATTCCGGTTATTGGGCCATTCCGCCATTCAAATTTAGTGTGAATACGGATACAAATGGAATTTTTACTGAACCTTTATTATTACAGGTAAATGGTATGGCCGTTGATACAACCATTGCTATTAAAGATATAAAACCTCCATACGCTGAAGATTATACCTGGATCGATTGGTTAAAAGATCATATGTATGTGGTATATGGATCTTTGGTTACACTACTAATAATTATAATTGTAATATTCCTGATCAGGTATTTCAAAAAAGTAAAACCACCAATGGTATTTATTGAAACACCAAAAATTCCTGCCCATATTATTGCATTTGGTAAATTAGAAGTTTTGAAGAGTGAAAAACTTTGGCAGGAAGGAAAATTAAAACAATATCATAGTTTGCTCACTGATATAGTTCGGGAGTATATTGAGAATAGATATAAGATACAAGCCTTGGAACAAACAACGGATGAGATTTTGTGGAGCTTCCGAAATGTGGCAATAGATGAAGAAAGTAAAACAAAATTAAAACGTGTTTTAGTTTTAGCCGATCTGGTAAAATTTGCCAAAGAAATTCCCTTGCCAACTGAAAATGAAATGAGTTTAACAAACAGTTACGATTTCATAAATGGTACGAAAAGAGAAGAGGAAAAAACAGACAGTAAACAAGATACAAAGTAATTTAAGAGGTAAGCAATTTAACAATTCTGTAATACAACAATAAAATTAATGTTCAGTTTCTTTAACGATATCACATTTGCAAACAAGGAATTATTTTGGTTATTACTGATAATCCCCGTAATTATTGGGTGGTATATTTGGAAGAACAAAACATATTCTGCCGAACTAAAAGTATCGTCATTCAAAGGATTTGAAGGAATAAAAAAATCCTATAAACATTATCTGCGTCATTCATTGATTGCCACGCGGTTAATTGCAATTGCTTTGTTTATAGTTGTTTTGGCTCGTCCTCAATCACGTTCCAGTTATAAGGATGTTAAAACGGAAGGAATTGACATTGTTATGGCATTGGATATTTCGGGAAGTATGTTGGCAAAAGATTTTAAACCAAACAGAATTGAGGCAGCCAAGGAGGTAGCGCAGGATTTTATTGACAGTCGTCCAAATGATAGGATTGGTTTAGTAATATTTAGTGGAGAAAGTTTTACGCAATGCCCATTAACTACTGACCATGCAGTTATAAAAAATTTATTTTCAGGAATTCACACGGGTATGGTTGCTGATGGTACAGCGATTGGAAATGGTCTGGCAACAGCAGTTACAAGAGTAAAAGATAGTAAAGCGAAGAGTAAAGTAATCATTCTTTTAACGGATGGTGTAAATAATCAAGGATCTGTTGCACCATTAACTGCTGCTGAAATAGCAAAAGCATTTAGCGTTCGTGTTTATACAATCGGGGTAGGAACTATTGGGAAAGCACTTGCTCCAATTGCGATGTATCCTGATGGAAGTTATGAATATGGGTATGTTGATGTAAATATTGATGAGAAAGTGTTGAACTCTATTTCTGATATGACCGGAGGAAAATATTTCCGTGCGACTGATAATGATAAATTAAAAGACATCTATAAAGAAATCGACCGACTTGAAAAAACAATTTTTGAAGAAAAGAATTTTACAAATAAAGCCGAACATTTTTTGCCTTTTGCATTAGCCGCAGCTTTGTTTTTATTAGTAGAATTTGCATTAAAAAATACACTATTTAAAAGTATCCCATAAAAGAATAAGCAAAAGACAGTAAGCAAAAGACAGTAAGCAAAAGACAGTAAAGCAATAGGCGTAAAAAAAATAACACAAAGAACAATTAAAGAGTAAAAAAATTAAACAATTAATATAGAGTGTTTCAATTAGAAAATAAATATTACTTATATGCATTCGGTTTGATCCCGGTATTCGTTATCGTTTATTGGTTAGTGTCCCGATGGAGAAAAAAGGCCCTGGCCGCCTATGGTGATATTTCTATCATTCAAAGATTGTTTCCGGATGTTTCAAATTCAAAACGTATTTGGAAATTTATTTTATTCCTATTCGCATTTGCATTGATGATCATTGGAATAGTAAATCCGCAAGTTGGAACAAAATTAGAAGAAGTAAAACGTAAAGGTGCCGATCTGATGATCTGTTTGGATGTTTCGAACAGCATGAAGGCAGAGGATCTGCAACCGAATCGTTTAGAAAAAGCAAAACAAGCGATCTCAAAATTACTGGATAAGTTGGAGGGAGACAGAATTGGAATAATTGTTTTCGGTGGTGAGGCGTATGTGCAATTGCCTATTACCACTGATTATTCTGCAGCAAAACTGTTTTTGGAAAGCATTAATACGGATATGATCCCAACTCAAGGTACTGCAATAGGAGCAGCTATTGATCTTTCAATAGAATCATTTGGAAAAGATGAAGGGAAAAACAAAGCAATTGTAATTATCACTGACGGAGAAAACCATGAGGATGATGCAGTGAAAGAAGCAGAAAGAGCGGCAGAAAAGGGGATAGCCGTTCACACAATTGGTATGGGATCAGTGGAAGGAGCTCCAATACCGGTTTACAAAGGCAATGTGCGCGAAGGTTTCAGAAAAGATAAGGAAGGAAATACAATTGTAACAAAATTGGATGAAAAAAATTTACTGGATATTGCAAGTGCCGGAAATGGAATAACTGTTCGTGCATCTAACTCAGATGCAGGTTTAAATAACGTGTTGGATGCAATAAATAAATTAGAGAAGAAGCAATTTGAAAGTAAAATGTATAGTGATTACGAAGATCGTTTCCAATGGTTTATTGCTGCTGCATTTTTGTTGTTAGTAATAGAAACATTTTTGACAGAACGTAAAAGCAAACTTTATAATCGATTAAATTTATTCGGAGAAAAGAAATAAATGAGTTTGAGCAGAAAAAACAGATTTTTTAGTTTAGCACAATTTATTATTGTTGCTTATTTCCTGTTCCCACTAACTTCTTTTGGACAGAAAGAGAAGCAGTTTATTCATGAAGGGAACAAACAATATGATTCGAAGAAATATAGCGATGCGGAAAGAAATTATAACCAGGCATTAACTAAAAACAAAGATTCATACAAGAGCATTTTTAATCTCGGTGATGCTTATTACAAGCAAAATAAATTTGAAGAAGCCGCAGAACAATTTCAGATACTAACCCATAAAGCAACTTCGAAAGATACACTTTCGAAAGCATATCATAATTTGGGTAATTCGCTTTTAAAATCAAAAAAATACCAGGAAAGCATTGATGCCTATAAAAATGCTTTGAAAAATAATCCAAATGATGAGGATACTCGGTATAACTTGTCATATGCCCAGCAAATGCTGAAACAACAACAACAGCAACAACAGCAAAAACAAGATAAGGATAACAAGGACAAGAAAGATAACAAGGATCAGAAAAAGGAAGATAAAAAGGAGCAGGAGAAAAAAGACAATAAAGATAAAAAGGAGCAGGAAAAACAAGAAGAACCCGAAAATAAAATCTCGAAAGAAGATGCTAAAAGGCTATTAGATGCTTTACAAAATGACGAAAAAAATCTTCATGATAAAATGAAGAAACAAAAAATAAAGGGAGTTAAGGGACAGATCGAAAAAGACTGGTAGGTTTTTAAAAAAATTAATTTGAAGTTTGAAAGTTTTTTCTAAATGAAAAAAATAGGTTACATAATATTCATTTTCCTGTTTACAAGTAATGTAATCATTGCTCAAAAATTTGTTGCTCAAACGAGCAGAACAAAAGTTGCTGCCGGTGAAACATTTCAAATCCAATTTTCACTGAATGCAAACGGTTCTAATTTTAAGGCACCTGCATTAAATGATTTTGATGTGTACTCCGGTCCAAATCAATCGACTAGTATGTCTTATGTAAATGGGACAATGAGTCAGTCGGTTACATTGTCTTATGTTATTGCCGGAAAAAAGGAAGGGAAATTTACAATTGGCCCTGCAAGTGTAACTGTAAACGGTGCAACAATTCAATCGAATTCAATCGTTGTTGAAGTTTCAAAGGGTAATGCCAATACACAAAACCAAGGGAGTGGAAATCAGGCACCACAAAACCCTTCTGCTCCAACAACCGAAAATGTCAGTGATAATTTATTTGTAAAAACCGTTGTAAATAAAACAAAAGTTTTTCAGGGAGAGCAAGTGGAGGTTAGCCACAAAGTATATACAAGGTATCAGTTAAGAGGTTTTCAGGATATAAAATTTCCTGACTATAATGGTTTTTGGGCACAGGATGTTCCGGTTAATAATCAGCAAATACAAGTTTCTAACGAAAATATTGATGGCGTCAATTATCAGGTTGCTGAAATAAAAAAAACTTATTTGTTCCCGCAGCGAATTGGGAAATTAGTTATACAACCAATGAATGTGGAGTGCGTTGTGAGAAAACAATCGAATAAAAGACCAAGAGATATTTTTGAACAGTTTTTTGGGGGCGGTTATGAGGATGTTGTTTATGCAGTAAAAAGTAAACCAATCACTATCGATGTTTCTGCGGTCCCTGAAGTAAATAAGCCAGCTGATTTTGCAAATGCTGTTGGTGATTTTTCTTTTAAAGCAGAATTAAATAAAGACAAAGTAAAAGCAAATGATGCGATCAATCTTACCATCACCTTAACCGGAAGAGGAAACATAAAACTGGTTGATCCTTTAAAAATTAATTTTCCTGAAGATTTTGAAACTTACGATCCGAAAGTAAAAGACAATGTTACAACTTCGGCTACCGGAGTGAGTGGAAGCAAAACATTTGATTACCTTATTATTCCCCGTCATGAGGGGGATTATAAAATAGAAGGAATTAATTTTACGTATTTCAATCCTGAAAAAAAACAATACATCACCATTCCTTCCCCTGAATTTAATATTCATGTTGAAAAAGGAAGTGAACAGGATGTGGCGGCCAATGTTTTGAATCCACGAAGTAAAGAAGATGTAAAGGTGTTAGGAAATGATATTCGTTATATTAAGACCAAGAACATTGATTTGAAACCAAAAGGAAATTATTTTTTCGGTTCCGCATTGTTTTATGTTGGTTTAATAAGTCCGTTTCTGGCATTTCTTGGCTTTATTTTTATTCGTAGAAAAAACATCGAACTTAATAAAGATGCTGTTGCTGTCAGAAGCCGGAAAGCTACAAAAATGGCTAAAAAGAGATTGTTTATTGCAGAGCAACATCTAAAACTAAACAACAAAGAATTATTTTATATCGAGATATTTAAAGCATTGTACGGTTATATAAGTGATAAATTAAATATGCCTGTTGCTGATCTTAATAAAGAACATATTTCCGAAACCTTACAAACAAAAAATGTAAGTGCGGATATAATTTTAAAATTGATAACTACACTTGATAACTGCGAGTATGCCCGTTATGCACCAAGTGCAGTGTCTGGCGACCTTAATGGTATTTATAGCAATACAGTTGAACTTATTACGAAAATTGAAGATGAAATTAAATAAAGAAACCTATAGTTCAGGTTGTATGTTTGTTTCAGCCAAACTGGCACACAGCCGGAGAGTTTTGCAAAACCTTTTTGATTTTTCTTGGCGTCATTGCGCCTTAGCGGCAAAACTTTTAATTCGTCCCGGTAATTTAACAATTGCTTTTATATTTATTGGTTTCTTTGCAAAAGCTGATCAGCCTGTTATAATGCTCGACAGTGCAAATACAGCGTATTCAAAAGGTGATTTTTCTAAAGCAATTGAACTCTACGAGGGTATTGCAAATAAAGGATTAGAATCATCTGAATTGTATTTCAATATAGGTAACGCGTATTTTAAATCTAATAATATTGCTTTGGCGATCCTGTATTATGAGCGTGCGAAAAAACTGAATCCGAGTGATGAAGATATTATTGTAAACTTAAAATTAGCCAATCAAAAAGTAGAAGATAAAATTGAGGCTGCACCGCAATTATTTTTAACACAATGGAAAAATGGAATTGTGGATATGATGAGCGAAACGGCCTGGTCAGTATTTTGTATTATCCTGTTTGCAATGGCTTTAATATTGTTTTCAATTTTTATAACTTCAGGTAATCGTAGTTTAAAGCAGACAGGCTTTTTTGGCGGTATGGTTTTTATAATTTCTGCGGTTGTTACTTTATTTATTGCGCAACAGAAATATACCCAAACAAAATACAACAGTGATGCCATTATTACCTCTGCATCAGTCACCGTGATGGGTTCACCCAATGAAAAGGGAACTAAACTTTTTGTTTTACATGAAGGTATCAAAGTGAATGTTACCCAGGAAAATGATGGATGGAGCGAAATTAAAATTGCTAATGGAAATGTCGGTTGGGTAAAAAGGAAAGATGTAACTGCTATATAATTTTTTTGTAATGATTTTCATCGTACGTCTAACCTAAACGAATTCTTCCATTCTAAACGGCACTGAGCAGGCTAAATCTGTTTGATTTGTTAAAACAGATTTTTTTCCAAGTAAATCTTCCTTTGCTTTATCTGAAAATTATTTTCCGAAATTATTATTTTTAAAGAGTTTATGAAATCTTCTTTGGTTATTCTATTTCTGGCAAGGTCTTTAGCTGTGTTTGCATTTTGAAGAAGAAAATTATCAGGATTAAAATTGATCAGCGTTTCCAGTTCTATATTTAACTCTACTGCAATTAATGAAACCCTTTCAAAATCCAATTTTGTTTTTCCTGTTTCAATTTTTTGAAATGCCTGTTGAGATATTCCTAAGCAACGTGCAATAGCATCCTGTGAAATCCCTTTCAATTCTCTTAACGTTCTGATTTTTACTCCTAGATCATTTTTTCTGTCTTTCATTTTAGTAAATATTGTTCGGTTTACAGGGAGTAGCATGTTAGTATTTATCCAGATTATTTTGGGCCAATTTTAATAACAATTTATTAAAAAGTTGTAAGTCCCAAAAGCTTTACAAGAATAAGTAAAAAGCAAATAAATAAGTGGGATTCTTATCTAATGGTCGGTTTATTTATTTAACGGTATTTTTTTAATAGAATCTTACACAACTTTCATCGATTTAAAATAAATTTCTTTCCTGTTTTTTATAAATCCTTATCTTTAATCAAATTTATTTTTCAATGCAACGGATAGCTTTACTCTCCGACACACATAATTATTTAGATCCTAAAATTTTTAAATATTTTGAAACTTGTGACCAAATTTGGCACGCAGGGGATTTGGGTACAATTTCCATAACTGGTGAATTATCGAAAATTAAACCGGTGATTGCGGTTTATGGCAATATTGATGGGCAGGATGTGCGAAGAGTACACCCAAAAGATCAACGATTTATGTGCGAAAAGGTGGATGTTTTTATGACACATATAGGTGGTTATCCGAATAATTATTCGCCGGATGCTTTAAAGGAGATTGAGCTGAAAAGGCCAAAGTTGTTCATTAGCGGACATTCCCATATTTTAAAAGTTCAATTCGATCAAAAATATCAATTGTTACATATTAATCCGGGGGCAGCAGGTAATTATGGATTTCATACTGTAAAAACACTTGTCCGGTTTACAATTGATGCTGATAAGATTTTAGATCTGGAAGTAATTGAACTGGGTAAGAGAATTTAAATTTAGTCACAGATTCATAGATTTCGAAGGTTTAATAGTTAGCATTTCCAAAGCCATTTATTGTATAATATATTTCCATTTATTTTTAATCAGTGAGTCTGTGGCAATTTATTGAGGCTTTTTTGAGTGTTTAAGAATAATTTAGCTTGTATATTAAAAATTCTTTGTATTATTGTAATGCGTTTCTGCTGTTATAAATTCTTATAGCACATTACTGTCGAAAATTTTATCGAAAAACATTAAATCAAAAAACTAATTTCTTTTATTCTATCCTAAAAAAACATCAATCATCAGAATTGATTTATTAACCAAACAAAAAACTATGTACGACATTATTGAATTAAACAACAAACTTGTTGGAGAGCTTAAAGACATTGCTAAGAGTTTGAACATCCCCAAATTCGAACTTTTAAAAAAGCAAGATCTTATCTACAAGATCCTCGACCAGCAAGCAATTAATCCTTCGCCAGAAGCAAAACCGATCAACCAAAAACCAGAACAGCAAAAAATTCTTCGTCCGCGAAAGCCACGTACAGAAACGAATCATACTGAACAGAAAATTGTTCAACAAGAAAAACCATCAAATATACCGGAAGAAATTTTTTCCCAGGAAATTGAAAAAACAGAAAATGTAAAGATCGATTTCAATTCACATGAAATGGAACATAAGTCAGCCGATCAGCATGTTGAACCAATAAGTGATCCGGTTTCTTTAAATACTGAGACTGTAACTACTGAAAATACAATTTCAGAAAATACAACTTCAGAAAACACAACTTCTGAAACAAGTACTTCTGAAAATCAAGAGGCTCAACCCAATGTTGAGAATCAAAATCCGGAACGAAAAGATAATCAAAATAAACCCCGTTACGGAAATCAGCGTCAGGAGCCATCATACAATTTTGATGGCATTGTTGCAAGTGAAGGTGTATTGGAAATAATGCTCGATGGTTACGGATTTTTACGTTCCTCTGATTATAATTATTTGAATTCACCGGATGATATTTACGTTTCGCAATCTCAAATAAAATTATTTGGTTTAAAAACAGGTGATACTGTCCGTGGTACTATTCGTCCGCCAAAAGAAGGTGAAAAATATTTTCCATTAATTAAAGTTGAAAAAATAAATGGTCGTGAACCGGCTTTTGTGCGTGATCGTGTACCATTTGATTATTTAACTCCCCTTTTTCCGTATGAGAAATTTAAATTAACCGGACATCCGCAGCAAAACTTATCTTCCCGTATTTTTGACTTGGTCACCCCAATTGGAAAAGGACAACGTGCTTTAATTGTTGCTCAGCCAAAAACAGGTAAAACGGTTTTATTGAAAGATATTGCAAATGCTATTGCAGCAAATCATCCTGAAACGTATTTGATTATTTTATTGATCGATGAACGTCCGGAAGAGGTTACTGATATGGCACGCAGCGTAAAAGCAGAAGTGATCGCATCAACATTTGATGAACCGGCCGATCGTCATGTGAAGATCGCAAATATAGTGTTGGAAAAAGCAAAACGTATGGTTGAGTGCGGACATGATGTGTGTATCTTATTAGATTCAATTACTCGTTTAGCGCGTGCATACAATACCGTTCAACCGGCATCAGGTAAAGTGTTAAGTGGAGGTGTGGATGCAAATGCATTACACAAACCGAAACGTTTTTTTGGAGCTGCCCGTAAAGTGGAAGGTGGCGGATCACTTACTATCATTGCAACAGCACTTACTGATACGGGTTCAAAAATGGATGAAGTTATCTTTGAAGAATTTAAAGGAACCGGTAACTCTGAGATCCAGTTGGATCGTAAATTGGCTAACAAACGTGTTTATCCGGCAATCGATATTGTTGCCTCAAGCACCCGTAGAGATGATCTGTTGGTTGATAAAGAAACATTACAACGTGTTTGGATCTTGCGTAAACACTTATCGGATATGAATCCTGTGGAAGCGATGGAGTTTATGAGAGACAGAATGAAGAATACCCAGACAAATGAAGAGTTTTTAATTTCTATGAATGGGTAGAAATCTAGAATCAAGACACAAGATTTAAGATTGTGGAATTGATTTATATAATATTATAAATAGGATGTCATTTCAACTCCTTCGAATTTGTTCAGGATAAGCTCCGGGAAAAATCTAATTTAAAAAAAGATTTTGCCTGTGGTCGAAATGACAAAGAACAAAAAGATCCCTTACAATTAATCACATCGTTTCAAAAACATATTTGAAATAATGAATATTCAAATTAGAAAAATAGTTTTCCTTTTATTGATTGTCATTGCTATATCTTCATTCGGACAAGATGAAAAAAAGTGCCAGGAGATAGATAATAAAAAAGCTGAAAAGCTTTACGAACAAGGGATTGATAAAAAAAATAAAAAAGAAGAACGATTAGCATTTTTAAAGCAGGCTATTGAAATGGAGCCCGATTATGTGGATGCCAATTTTGCTTATGCCGAAGAACGGATCAAAACGTTAATTTATGAAGATGCCCCCTTTAAACCTACCGAACTTTACTTTAAAAAAGTAATCGAAATTTGCCCGAAATATCATTCAGACCCTTATTATTATTTAGGTTTTATTTATTATGAAGAAGAGAATTGGGTAGAAGCGGAAAAATATTTAAAACTGTTTTTAAACTTTAAGGAAGATGATGAGACAAAGTACAATAAAACGTATGAGGCCTATCTTTCGCAAGCAAAAGAAATGATTCGTTATGCAAAACTGTTTAATGAAATTTATAAAAATCCGGTTCCTTTTGATCCCATTCCTGTTCCTGGAATTTGCACCGAAAAAGATGAATACCTTCCTATTATAAGTGCTGATAACACCATGATGCTTTTTACACGTAAAGTTCCATTTGTTCAAAAAGCGATTGCCTGGGATTCGGATAAGGAGATGGAATTATTCAGTAAAAGCACACGAAACAAAATCACAGGTGAATTTGATAAAGGGCAAGGAATGCCATTTCCTTTTAATAAAGGAGCAGGTGAGGGTGGAGCAACCATGTCGATCGACAACAAACATTTGTTTTTTACGATAATTAATAATGAAGCAGGAGTGGTAAATGCAGATATTTATTTTTCTGATTTTTCTGTTTTAGATGGTGAATGGTCAGTACCCAAAAAAGTTCCGGGAATAAATGATCCTGAGCGATGGGATTCACAGCCTTCTCTTGCCTCAGATGGAAAAACACTTTACTTCGCAAGTGATAGAAAAGGCGGACGAGGTGGGGTGGATCTGTATTTAACAATTAAGGATCCTGTTTCAGGAGAATGGAGCAAACCCGAAAATTTGGGGCCAACCATTAATACCAATGGTGATGAAATGTCGCCATTCATGCACTCCGATTTTCAAACACTTTATTTTTCTTCGAACGGACAGCCGGGTGTTGGCGGTTATGATATTTTCTTTGCGCGAAAAGGTGCAGATGGGAAATGGGCAGAACCCAAAAATATTGGTGTTCCAATTAATACAACAGGGGATGATCTTGGTTTTTTCGTAAGTACGGATGGCAATTTAGGATATTTTGCATCCAATCTTCCATCACGTGCAAAAGGAAAATCGGTAGGTAAATATGATATCTATTCCTTTGAATTATACAAAGAAGCAAGACCGGATGAAGTAGCATTTATCAAAGGAAAAGTGGAAGATCAGGCGAATGTTGAAAAAAAAGATTTCAAAGTAGAAGTAAAAGATGCTGTCACAAAAAAAGTTACTTATGCGATGGTTGATACCATAACAGGAGATTATGCGGTGGTGGTAAATACAAAGGAGAAACATGATCAGATTGTGACAGTTAAAAAAGATAATTACGCGTTCAGTTCTCAGTTAATCTTAAAGGATTCCATGGTTAATGCAAAACCAATCACTGTAAATGTGGCTGTCGATACATTTAAGGTAGGCGAAACATATCCGCTTAACAATATTTATTACAAAACGAATTCGGCTGAACTGGATCCTCGTTCATTGATAGTGATAGAAGAGTTTATAGAATTCTTAAAAAACAATCCCACAATAAAAATTGAGATGAACGGTCATACTGATAATGTCGGAAATGATGCTGCAAACCTTGCATTATCAACTGACAGAGCATTTACCGTTCGGGATATTTTGTTGGCAAAAGGAATAGAAGAAAGCCGGTTGATTGCATTCAAAGGTTTTGGCGCCTCCAAAGCAATTGCTGATAATAGCACGGAGGCAGGAAGAGCAAAAAACAGAAGAACAGAATTTGTGATCGTAGATAAATAAAAATGATTCCAAAAGTAAACCGCCTGAAGAGTATCTACGTTTAATTATTTTTTATTTCATTCAAGAATAGATTTTTCCGGAGTGCCCATCATGTTTCATTTTACCTCTTTTGCATTATACAAATTGTATTATACAAAATGTATAATGAATTGTTTTTTTTGAGGGTTGCTTGTGATTTGTTTTCAAAATGATCTTTGACTTTTAAGATGTTGAGAAAAATAAAAATGGGCAGGAATTAAAAACTCCTGCCCATTTTATTTAAGAAATTTATAAATTATTTAGCAACAACAAATTTTCCTTTGCTAATATTGTTTTTGTCTTTATCAATTACTTCGTAAAAATAAATACCGTTTTCATAACCCGAAATATTTATAGGTGTATCACTATTTTTAAGGTATGTGCTTTCAATTAATTTACCGGTAATATCAAAAATATTCAAAGAAGAAGTTTCTGTAAGTCCGGCAATGGTTATAATAGCAGAAGCAGGATTTGGAAAAATAGCAATGTTATCATTTTCAGCCTGTTCTTCTATTCCGGTTGCTGTTTGTATGAACAAGTAAGTTGCACTGGTAACTGTTCCTGCTGCATTTGTTCCTATTTCAGCCAAGGGATATTTTTTTGTGTTGCTCCACCAGGAATAATCATAAGTGGTATCAATAGTCGGGGCACCTTGTTGCACCCATGTTCCTCCAATCATATGTGTATAACTTGTATTAGTGCTGATAGTTCTTTTATACTGACGCAAACATGCAACATTTGAAAAAGCGGGTGTGGTAATAGTTCCCCATCCATCCATAGTACTTGTGTAATTTTCAGAAGTAGTTGCCTTAACAGAATCTATCCCCGGATAAGCAGCTGCGTATTTAATTTCATAGGAAGAAGTTCCGCTAAAAGTAGTCAGGTAGGACGATGGAAATGTAATGTGTTTCTGAGCCGGAGTAAACTTAAGGGCAGTAAAACCAAGAGGTGGGCCAAAGTCGCCATAAACGCCAAGAAGATCCAGCGATGATGAATTGAAATTAATAAATATATTTGCATCTCCATCACTTATTGCAAGATTAGCAGTCGGGAAATTACTTGAACCGGTAAGTGAGCCCGGACTAACAAATGCTGATGTATCTTTTTTGTTGTTTAATAAACCTGCAAAGTTCCAGAATTTATTGGTGCCACTTGCTCCAACCGAAATGCCACTAAGAACTGTGTCGTTGGCCGAAACGAAAACCTTACCCACAGAAGGCATATCACTTTGCGTGATCGTAATTTGTGCATTTGCAGTAAATAAGGAAAGTACAAAAGCGCTAAAAAAAAGTAGATGTTTTTTCATGTTTTTAAATTTAAGGGTTAATAGATCAGAAAATTATCATAGCTAATTTATAAAAAATTTAGAAACTATCTTTTATTTTTTTTCAGAAGATTCACCAGAAGAATCAAAATAATTATTTTATTGCCTTATCGCATAAATAAGCTCATCCAGATATTCCCCATTCTTAAAAAATGTTTTTTCAAAACGTGCTTCAAGTGTAAAGCCTGCCTTTTCGAGAACCCGTTGGGAAGCAATGTTTGGTCCGAATGGCCTGGCGAAAATTCGTGTGATATCAAATGTTTTGAATCCATACTCAACCATTTGAATAATGGCTTCCGGCATAATTCCTTTTCCCCAATATTCTTCCGATAACAAATAGCCAAGTTCTGCATTTTTGCACGCAATATCTTCTTGTGGAAAAATTCCTATCGAACCAACAGCTTCGTTATTTACTTCTATGGCCATTACTTTAACCGGAAACTCAGTATTGAAAGACTCTATAAATATTCTGGCATCTTCAATTGTATAGGGTGAAGGGAATTTGTTGGTCAGGTTTTTAGCAATGTTTATATTGTTTGCAAATTTTGCTAAGGTCTCAATATCGTTGCTTGTCCAGGGGCGGAGTTTAATGTGTGTCGTCAATTTATATTAGTTTTATTATAGAATCTATTAAGGATGCTGTTTAAATTTAAGTTAAACATTCTATTGTAAGCTTTGTCATTTCGACCAAGCGGAGAAATCTTTCCAATGTTTATAATTGTGCTGATAAATTTAAAGATTCCTCCACTTCGGTCGGAATGACATTATATTAGTTAAATTTAAAACAGCGTTTAAATGAAAAACGAAAACAATATTTTAATCGTCAATGCGAGGATGTTAACAATCTGGTATATTGGCTGTGTTTGAGATTGCTTCGTTCCTCGCAATTGACGTAATAAGAAAGTAAATTATTAATAAATAACTACTTTCTGCACATCCGATTTCTTGTTTTTCGAGATGATACTCACAAAATAAATTCCTTTTCCGAATGAACTAATATCAATATGACTATGTTGAATTCCTTTTGTACTTGAATCACCAGGTATGCGTTTTATTTCTTGTCCCAATACATTTACAATACTTATCTCAACCGATTCATTAGTTTTATATACAATGTTGAGTAGGTTAGTTGCAGGGTTCGGATAAATACTTGTTATTTCAAAACTCTCATTTTCATTGTATTCATCTACAGAATTTGCGTTACAATAATTTTGAATAGCTTTTACAGAGTTGAATAAATTTAATCGGCCACCCGTAACTGTTAATCCTCCGCTTAAAGCAGAAATTACATCTACCGTACCAAGTAATGAATCCTTCAGCAACAATGCAATGCCGGCAGGGTCTGCTTTGTAATCAGCAATAAATTTTGCACATGGAACCGAATACATTAAAGCAATTGCACCTGCTACATGAGGTGTTGCCATTGATGTTCCGGAAATAGAAGAGTAGGTATTCGATGGATAAGTAGAATTAACAGTTGTGCCCGGAGCGCCTAAATCTATAGTTGTAGTTCCATACCCACAACTATTGTTTTTGGCATCTGTTCTCGTGGTATTAGTAACGGTAACCAGCCAATCGCTTGAACAAGCTGTTGGAATATCTCCCTGAACATCTACATTGTAATTGGCATTCGCAGTTGCTCCGGCACTTAAGATGCCTACAGAGCCCAGCGAATCATACATGGCACACCAAAGCGGGTAAGAGGAAGGCATTGCCAGATCTACCCCAAAAGATGAATTTGTAGAAACAATAAATGATCCTTTTGTGCCATTGGTTTGATTGTACAATTTGCGTTGTTCCATTACATAGGCATAAGATGCAACAACATTTGCTTCGAACGAGCTTCCTGAGCCTCCTCCATAAGAAATGGGCAAAACTTTTACATTCCAGTTTACTCCGGTAACACCAATACCGTTGTTCCCTTTTGCCCCCACAGTACCTGATACATGGGTTCCATGACTTTGTGCAGAAAAATTATCAGTGGCTGTCTGTCCGTTCCATCCATCGTAATCATCCATAAAACCATTTCCATCTTCATCAATTCCATTGTTGGGGATCTCCCCATAGTTTTTCCAGAAATTCAGATCTTCCTGGGTGAGATCGAAACCTCCGTCAATAACTGCTACAACAATAGTATCACCTTGTGCTGTCAATCCTCCGGTAGTAATATCCCATGCTTCCGGAGCATCAATGTCGGCATCAGCAACACCACCGCTTTGTCCTGTATTATTCATGTCCCACATGCTGCCAAATAAAGCATCGTTCGGGATAGTTGCCCGTTCCTGAAATGTGTGGTTAAATTGTGCAATTTTTACATGGGGATTTGTTTTAACAGCTTGAAGGATCTGTTCCTGATTTATAATGGAAGCATTAAAATCAAACAAATAAATATGCATAGCTTGAGAAAGGATCCGTTCCATTTTCAAATCGGTTTTTGCTCCATTTAAAAATTCCAGATCCTTTTGAATTTGTTCGATGGAATTGTCAGCATCTAACATAATCAATAAATTGCCGGGAACAATATTGGTTTCCTGGGCAAAAAGGAAGGTGTTCGAACTTAGTACTATGGAAAGAAGGATCGTAAAAATGTTTTTCATTATTGTTTGAGTCTGTTGTAAATAGAATATTAATTTGTAGATATGCTTTCCCTCGTTTCTCGACAAACTCGAAAGGACTTCGCGCGATAGTCAATTCGAGTTTGTCGAGAATAATTGGGCGGATATCAAATTATGTTGAAAATAAATTCTTTATAATCGCTTATACAATAATACTCAATAAATGAGTAATTTGCAAGACTATTCATCCTAAAATGTCGGACAAAAATTTTACTATTTATAAATCTTCAGCGGGTTCCGGTAAAACGTTCACGCTCGTAAAAGAGTATTTGGCATTGGCATTGAGTGATGAGGAAAATCCCCCCAGATCATACCGGCATATTTTAGCGATCACCTTTACCAATAAAGCTGCGGCTGAAATGAAGGAACGCATCATCAAAGCATTGAAAGAACTTTCTCAGGAAGATTATACAAAACTATCAGGTGGAACAAAAACGCTTTTAAGTGAATTAAAAAAACATATAAAGCTAAATTCGAAAAAGCAATTAGAGGATGTTATCATTCGGAAAAGAGCCAATAACGTGTTGAGCGCTGTGTTACACAATTACTCTGATTTTGCGATTGGAACCATAGATAGCTTTGTACATAAGATAGTTCGCACTTTTGCATTCGATCTGAAGATCCCTATGGCATTTGATCTGGAAATGGATGCGGATAAACTTTTGACGCAAGCCATTGATATGCTGATCGCACAAATAGGAACAGACGAAAAGCTAACAAAAGCATTAGTTGAATTTACCGAAAGTAAAACCGATGATGAAAAGAGCTGGCACATTGAAAATGACTTGTTATATTTTGCTAAAAATTTATTGTCGGAGGAAGGATCTATACATATAGATAAATTACGTGAATTGAGTGTTGATGATTTTTTTTCAATTAAAGATACACTGCAAAAAGAAATAAAGTTATTTGAAAATAATATTATAAAGGAGGCTGAAATTGCTTCTCAGGAAATAAAAAAAGGTGGATTAACGAATAAAGATTTCTATCAGGGCGATAAAGGGATTGGTGGCTATTTTGAAAAATTGGCAAAGGGGAATATTAAATCCATTTCTCCAAACTCTTATGTTCAGGCAACTATAGGAGAAGATAAATGGTATTCCGGAAAAATAACGGAGCAGGCCAAATCAGATATCGATACCTTGAAATCCCAATTGTTGGATTCTTTCAATAGCATTCAAATATTAAAAGAAGAAGGATATTCGGATTATATATTATTTGCCCTTATCAATAAAACAATTTATTCTTTAGCGGTATTAAATGAAATCGAAAAATTGTTGAACGAATACAAAGCACAAAATAATATTTTGCATATCTCTGAATTCAATAAGATGATCGCAAAGATTGTGTTAAATGAACCTATTCCTTTTATTTATGAGCGTTTGGGAGAAAAGTATAATAATTATCTGATTGATGAATTTCAGGATACTTCTGTTTTACAATTTCAAAATTTATTGCCTCTGATCGATAATTCCTTAGCAGCAGGTCATTTTACGATGCTTGTGGGAGACGGAAAACAATCTATTTACCGATGGCGCGGAGGTGAAGTGGAGCAATTTGCAAGTCTGCCCAATGTTTTTGCACATCATGATAACCCTCTGGTCCTTGAGCGTGAAGAAGCATTGATAAGAAATTACAATCCACAAGTTCTTGATAAAAATTATCGGAGTAAACGGGAAATAATAGAATTCAATAATGCAATTTTCAGAACACTTGCAAATAAGTTAAACCCAAAATACCAGCGTATTTATGCGAGTCTGGAACAAGGCTTTAATCCCGACAATATTGGTGGATACGTACAAGTAGAATTTTTGGCAGCTGAAAAAGAGGAAGCCCGCGAACAACATTTAGAAAGAACTTTTCAAATCGTTCAGGACCTGGTTAATAAAAATTATCAGTTAAAAGATATTGCTGTTCTGGTGCGTAAAAATACGGATGGACAGGATGTGGCAAATTATTTATCTCAAAACGGAATTGCTGTTATTTCTTCTGATTCTTTATTGTTAAGCAATTCAGCCGAAATAAATTTTATTCATTCAGTACTAAAATATTTGAATGATACAAAGGATCAGATTATTCATGCCGAATTATTAGCTTATTTTGTTGCTTCTAAAAAATTGTTGGATTCAAATATGAATCACTATTTGTTGGATCAGGTTCAAAGAGATTTTTCTTCGGTCATTAAAAAAGTTGCAGCCGGATTTAATGCTAATGCGCTCCAGAAAATGGCCTTGTATGAGCTATGCGAAGAGTTGATTCGTTTGTTTAAATTGAATGCAAAACCTTCTGCATACATTCAATTTTATTTAGATGAAGTATTGAACTTCACATTAAAACAAAATAATAATCTGAATGATTTTATCGAATACTGGGAAGATAAAAAAGAGAAAGCATCCCTGATCGTTCCACAGGGAATGAATGCTGTAACCATCATGACTATCCATCGTGCAAAAGGTTTGGAATTTCCAGCTGTTATATTACCATTCTCAAATGGAAGAGTTGAAAAAGGGAAAAAACATTTATGGGTGGATATTGAAAATGCAAAAATTCCTCAACTGCTATCAGCATTAGTCCCTGCTTCTGAAGAGCTGAACGAAACACCTTATGGGGATTTGTATGAGGAAGAGAAAAATAAATCCTTATTGGATAATTTAAATGTATTGTATGTTGCACTTACCCGACCGGAAGAGTCTTTGTATGTGCTCACGGGGAAACCTTCGAAAACACCCGCGAATTTAACCACAGTTACAGATATGTTTGCTTATTATTATCAATCTGTTGGTGAATGGCAAGAATCAAAAACGGTTTATTCATTTGGAATCGAAAATGATCATGTTCTACGTGTTCAGGCGCATGAACATGCCAATTTTGAACTGGACACATTTGCCTCCAATCAATGGCGCGAAACAATCAAAATGCGATCGGCTGCTCCAAGTATCTGGAACCTGGAAGCGATAGAAAGAAAAAAAGATTATGGTGTAATGGTGCATACGGCATTAGCGAAAATAAAAACAAGTGACGATCTGGAAGCTTCCTTAAATTCAATGATGTCAGAAGGGTTGATAAATGCTGATGAAAAAGAAAAATTATTTATTACGCTTTCGCGAATCATAGAACTTCCGCAATTGAATGTTTATTTCAAGCAAGGTTTGAATATAAAAAATGAAGCAGAAATAATTACAATAACCGGTAAGTCATTCCGTCCTGACCGGGTGATACTACATGGAAATTCAGCTGTAATTATAGATTATAAAACAGGAGAAGAAAAAGCGACTCATAAAAAACAGATCCTCGAATATGCTGATTTGTTAGTAGAGATGGGTTATTCAGTTGCCGAAAAATTGTTGGTGTACATTGAAGAAGAGAAAGTGGTTTCTTGCTAAAACTTTAATCATTTCAACTTCTTGGTTATCTATAATCTAAATATTAAAAAAAACATGCAGCAAAGGCGCTAAGAAATATTAATAAACTTTGCGCCTTTGCGTCTTCGCGGTAAAAAAAAAATCATGCAATTGAATGGAACAATTATTTTTTCTTATTCTTATCCTGAAAATCAAGTGATTTAATCCCGATAGCTTTTAAAAACTTTTTGATATTTATTTTTAGAGTTTCTTTTACTTCGGTAATAGCAGTTTTTGTAATGCTTTCATCAGGCCTTGATTTAAATCGGGAATCACGATACACAAAATCTTTTCCTGCAGGTGTATAATAGTAACAATAAAATGATTTTCGGCTTTCTCCTTCCGGAATATTTATTTTCGAATATCCATGATAGGATGTTTCATCAGTAACCATGATGGCTGCTCTGTTAAAGTTTGGAAGCACTGATGAAACACAGTTTTTTACATCCTTATCCCAAAACTCCAATGCGCCACCGTATTCATCTTTCCAGTTTTTGTTTAAATAAATAAGTAAATTAATTCTCCGATGCAGCTGAGCCGCAGGATTCATATTAATATCCACATGCACATCCACAAAACTACCTTGTCCTCCCTGGTGAACGCCCGAACCTAACGAATCGTAGGTGGAGCGCAAATCTGCAATGCCGGTTATTTTGCTTATCCATTCATACATTTCGGGAGTATTCAAAAAGTCACGCACTTCACTGAATTGAGGATGAAAATTCTCAAAATGATATTCTTCTGATTTATATTCATTAATACTTTTACGTTTTACATTCAACTTTTCCAGTTTAGGGAAGTTTTCGTAAAGTTTATTCGCAACATCATCCAATAAAAAATTATCTAAAGCTATATGTTTACAGGGTTCTGCGCTTTCAAATTGCTTACGTAACTCATTAATTTTTTCTTCGCTTAAGTAATCCGGATTTAATAAATTTTTCATTTTGTGTAATTTGTCATACAAAAATAGCGAAATGTTGCGTATTGCAGCTTTAATGTTTTTTTATGTTCATTCTGTTGAAACGAAGAATCTCAACCTCGTTTTGACTCAGTTTAAATAGATGCTTCAACCGTACAGCAGGACAAAAAAATCTTATTACCATTCAAAAACAGTTTGACATTTGAATGTATGAGAAATCTTATGTTCTATGGGGTGTCAGTTCTGAGGGGGTAATTTTATAGAAAAAAAGCAATATAAAAATGACGATAATTTTGATGCTTGCAGGATCATGTCCCCCTTTGTCCGAAGGACTCCTTTGGAGAAGGGGGCAGGTGGTAATAATTTTAATTCATAGAGATTATAAAACACGTCAACGGTATAACCTTCCTTTTTCAGGAAGGTATATCGAAAACGTGTTGAAACTTCTCTCTCCCTAATTTCGATACCCTCCCGGAGTTGATCCCGAGCAAAGTCGAAGGAGTCGCACTCGATGACCACACGCTTTTATTCTACCCTGTTTTTATCTGAATAAAATTTAGTCCACTATTAATAATTTTTAACTCTTTTATTTTTAACCACTAATTTTTGAAAGTCCTTTTAGTTTATATTTGTGCTTATTCAATTCAAAAAAAACTGTATGAAAGATTTTAATTTCAAAACACTTATTCCGATTTTAGCTGCAATCGCAATTTTTCTTGTTTTAACATTCGGATATTTTACTCCATTGTTAAAGGGGAAAGTGATAACTCAGAGTGACATGACGCTTCATTCCGGGATGGCAAAAGAGATTAGTGATTTTCGGGATCAATATCATGAAGAGCCATTATGGACCAACTCCATGTTCGGTGGTATGCCTGCTTACCAGATCTCCATCCATTATCCGGCCAATTTAACAGTCCCTTTGTTTTACGCATTCATGTTATGGTTGCCAACTCCGGCAAATATGGTATTTACATATATGCTTGGTTTTTTTATTTTGTTGTTGGTTCTCAAAGTTGATAAATGGCTGAGTATTGTCGGAGCCATTGCTTTTGGATTTTCTGCATTTTTCTTTCTTATTATAAATGCCGGACATAATACCCAGGCAATTGCAATTGGATTCATGGCCCCTGTTTTTGCCGGTGTCATATTAATTTGTCGTGGGAAATATTTACTGGGTACTGCATTAACAGCATTATTTATGTCATTGGAATTGCTGAGTAACCATGTTCAAATTACTTATTATTTAGTTCTGTTTTTGACTGTTTATGTGATTTTCGAATGGGTTTCGTATTTAAAGGAAAAAAATTATTCTGCAATTTTAAAAACATTAACCTCATTTATTATTGCTGCTGTTTTAGCTGTCGGATGTAATGTTACAAATCTGTGGAATACCTACGATTATGCTAAATCTACTATTCGTGGACCATCTGAATTAACTTCAGATAAGGAAAATAAAACATCCGGTTTGGATAAAGATTATGCAACTCAATGGAGTTTGGGCAAAGCAGAAACAATGACCTTGATGATCCCTGGTTTTAAAGGTCGTTCTTCGAGCATTAATATTTCAGAAAATAAAAGCGCATTAAAAAATGTAGATCCTCAAATGCGTGAAGGAGTTGGAAGTATGAATCAATATTGGGGAGATCAACCATTTACCGATGCCCCATATTCCGGGGCAATCATTGTGTTTTTATTTGTTCTTGGTTTATTTATAATTCCGGGTCGTTTTAAATGGATGTTACTGACAGTTTCTATCCTCTCGGTATTTTTATCCTGGGGTAAAAATTTTATGTGGCTCACCGATATTTTCTTAGATCATTTCCCCGGATATAATAAATTCAGAGCTGTATCCATGATCCTGGTACTTGCTGAGTTTGCGATCCCTGTTCTAGCAATACTTGCGGTTGACAAGTTTTTGAAGGAGCCGGATTTTTTTAAGAAAAAGATTAAACTTGCATTTACAAATAAAGAAATAACTGTTCAAAATGCTTTTTTTATATCCTTTGGTTTAACAGGAGGAGTATCGTTATTGTACTTCATAATGCCGGCTTTAACTGATTTCTCTTCTGTTAACGATGACAGGATATATGAATATTTTTCAAAAAGTAATGGAAATGATGTAGCACAAAAGTTTATTGATAATTTAGAAACGGCACGTATTGCGATCTTTAGAAGAGAAGCCATTCGTAGTTTCTTTTTTATTACAATTGCAGCAGGAGCTATCTGGTTGTATTTAAAATCGAAAATAAATAAAACTATTCTACTTTCTTTACTTGGCGTTTTTATCTTGATCGATCTTGCTTTAGTTGATAAAAGTTATTTGAATGAAAAAGACTTTACAAGTAAACAAGAAGCAAAAAATCCTTTTCCAAAAACAGCGGCTGATGAAGCCATTTTGGAAGATACAGATCCTGATTTCCGGGTTTTAAATATAGCAGTAAATACATTTAATGAAACCAGCACATCGTATTATCATAAATCATTGGGAGGTTACCATGCTGCGAAATTAAGGCGCTACCAGGATCTGGTGGATGCACATATTCAAAACAGTATTCAAAATATCAATAACACTTTAAAATCGAGTCCAACAGATTCATCTATCCGTGCAACGTTTGCTCAACAGGGTGTTTTAAATATGTTGAACACAAAATATATTATTTATAATCCGGATGCGGCTCCATTGCAAAATCGGTATGCATTAGGTAATGCCTGGTTTGTACAGGATATCAAAATGGTAAAAAATGCGGATGAAGAAATAAAAATGGTGGGAGAAATAAATCCGGCAACTACTATTATTGTTGATGAGCGTTATAAGAAGGAGCTGGAGGGTTTTACCCCAAAAGTAGATGCAAGTGCAAAAATTAAACTGACAAATTATAAAGCGAATGATTTAAAATATGAATCGAATACAGCTTCTGAGCAATTGGCTGTATTCTCTGAAATATATTACAAAGCAGGTTGGAACGCATACATTGATGGAGAATTAAAACCCCATTTTGCAGCTGATTATGTATTGCGTGCGATGAGAATCCCTGCAGGAAAGCATATTATTGAATTCAAATTTGAGCCTGCAAAATATTATACCGGAGAAAAAATATCTTTAGCATCTTGTTTATTATTATTTGTATTTGTTGGAGGAGCCTTGTTTATGACCTGGAAGAAGAAGGAATAAAAAATACAATTCGTTCGAAAAAGGGGTTTCTCAAATTAAAATTTTCGTGTCTTTCGGTTGAGTCTGCTCTGAGCAGGATCAGTTTGTGTATTTTTATTTTTTTGAAAAATGATTCGAAAATGTGTGAGAAGGCTTTGATATTAAGAAGTTTTCGATTGCTCCTCCACTTATCCGCCAAAATAGTGACAATTCATCACGGTTGGCAAACAAGTCTTTCGTCTTTTTCTTACTTGCTGCTTTTCTTCTTAGGTGGATTTAATTTTATCTTTTCTTTTTGCTCAATTGTTTTAATACTACTTTCGGCAGGCAAATTTTCTGGCATTGTTCCGCCTATTTCTTCAATAGTTTGGCGCACTTTTTTCCCAATTTCGTAATGTGTTTTATTGGCATTTGAACAAATCAGAGAAGTTGACCCAAGTAAAAAAGTGGTGGCTCAAATGACAAGCTACAAATGATACCAACTCGTTGGCTTCAACGAGATGGTTTTCTATAAGCTGCTCACTGTTTTTACACGCTTCTTTTGCTTATGACGGTAAGAAAATTTCTAAAATCAGTATATTCTATTGCTTTAGCAAGTTTTCTTTATTTCAGTAACTTATAAATTTCAGGTCGGGTAACCCAAAAACTTTAGCTTAATTCATTCAACATATCCAAAATATATGTTGAAATAATCGCAAATATTCAACATATTAAAAAAACAGGTGAATCGGGTTAACATATTTGTAAAATCCAACAATTACCAGAGCTAGATTCTATTCAATTAAAATAATCTTACTTACCTTCGGTGTATCGTAGATTTGTATTCAGAAAAAGCGGAATAGAGCATTACACTAATGTAGGGGTCCTGGGTTCGAATCCCAGCGGGATCATTAGAAGCAACTGAAATTGATGTAAATTTTATGAGGGACAAAATTTTACAGAGACTTTACCGATTATTTATATGATGATCTTGATTGTTATGACAATTATGTTGGAAGCTGTATAAAACGCTTACGCGCATTTTTTAATTATCTGATCGAGGAAAAGGATTTAAATGTGGGATCTTTTCATAAGAACTTTTATTCCCATAATGAAGCAATTGAAATTATTACTCTAATTCCTGAACAGCTGCATTATTTGATTTATAATAAGATATTTGAAGAATCCCTTCCTGAACATTTAAAAAAAACAAAGGATATGTTTGTCTTTGGATGCACTGTTGCATTGCGTGTTTCTGATATTTTGAAACTTTCGAGAAAAAATATTGAATATCTAAATGGGAAACATTATTTAAAAGTTAGTTCCCAGAAAACCAATACACTTACCCGGACTCTTCTTCCAGATTATGCAATTGACATCATTAACAAATATCCTAAAAATCGTAAAACTATATTTCCGGAAATTTCCATTGCTCAGTTTAATAAGAATATCAAATCGTTGATTGAACGAACTAGTTGGACTAATGAACAGATAAAAACCCGACAAAAAAGAGGACAGCCGGTCATTGTATATAAAAACAAAAAGAATAAAGAACCTTATCGTTTTTGTGACCTTATTACTACGCATACTATGCGAAGAACTGCAATTACAACTATGCTATGTTTACATATGCCAGAAAATTTAGTAAGAAAAATTTCAGGACATGCAGCCGGAAGTAAAGAGTTTTTTCGGTATGTGGAATTGTCACAAAAATACATGGATTCTGAAACAGAAAAAATACATGATCAAATTAGAAATAAAGAGTTGTTTTCTTAGTAAAATATTAATAGTTTTGATTGTGCAATTTGCATTGCAAAAAATGACATAATTTACGCGTTAATTACATATTATTAAAAAAAACGTTCTTTGTAAACAACTGATTTTAAACTAGTAGTATCAATTATTTACTATCCGTTCGGTGTAGTAATGTCTGGTAGAAACTTTACTTCTGAAAATGGATATAGGTACGGATTTAATGGCCAAGAGAAGGATGATGAGATAATGGGTAAAGGCAATAGCCTTGAATTTCTTTATCGAATATATGACCCACGATTAGGTAGATTCTTAAGTCTGGATCCAATGGCAAAAGAATTCCCTTGGAATTCACCATACTCATTTGCTGAAAATAGGGTGATTGATGCAAATGAATTAGAAGGCCGTGAATTTAATTTGGTAAATTCTGTTGACAATCAAGTTCAAAAGCAAGTTGCCCAAATAAAGAAAGTAGGGCTAAATGATGCCACATCTACAGTACAAATTCAAGCTGGTGCGGGAATGTCTGTATTGTATACTATTGAAGGTACAGCAAACTTAACTACATCAGCTGGGCAACTTCAATTTGGAAGGACTGTTGTTAATAATTATGTTAATTACACAAAAACTCCAGAAGGACGTGTAGCAAATTTAATTAATCCTGTTTCAACATTTTTCTATACAACTTTCTTTAAAAGTGATGTTGATAATTTATCAACAGCTATTGAAAACAAGGATTATTATAATGGTTCAAAGGCTGCAACAAATATTGCTATAACGAGTGCTTCAATGGTAACAATGTTTAAAGGATTGTTAAAAGGCTCTCCTGTTGAAGTAGCAAAAGTTTCTAATAATGTAGCATCTGAATTCATGTCAAGTGCGACACAAGAATGGGGGAATGGTCTAACGGAAGCTGGCCGTGCACTGCAAAAGCATGCTGGTAGAGCAGGTTCATCTTTTGCTGATGAAAAATTTTATCAAAAAACGGGGAACGATGCTGCAATTAAATTAATTAATGATATTACAAATTCAAGTGATAAAATGACAAGGGCTGCACCGAGAGGAGGTCTTGAAGTTTATGACACAAAAACAGGAAAAGGGTACGCAATTTCAAGAGAAGGAAAATTTAATGGATTTAGAGATTTAAAAGAAATTAAAAAAGATGAAAAGCATTGAACTAGTAGTTGGTAGTCCAGTTGATTATAAAGAATTAGTTGTCTACCTCAGGTACGAAGAACAATATCTAGCTTTGATACAAAAGGAAGATGGTATTGACAATATGAAAATTGAATTCTTTGAATTGGAAAAGGAAGCTAAGTTAGATTTAAATGAATTTTTGTCTGCCATACAGGAGGCGAAAAAGACATTACTTAAGTAAATCCTGTGTTTAAAATCACCGTAGGCACTAGCTGGCAGGGGCTAAGATGAAGCGTTGGGGAAGTGTGGTAGGTCTTAGTGATTTTGTTGCATATAAGTTCTGCTTATAAAATAAAATTGTTGGTGTTATAGAACAATTTGCAATAAATATTTCAATCGTTTTTGAGTATTTTTATAACACAGTTCTTTGAATAAAAATGAAGCAAAAACCGTGTGACCGTTCGGTGCAGAAATGCCGGGTAGAAACTTTACTTCTGAAAATGGCTATAGGTACGGCTTTAATGGAAAAGAGAAGGATGACGAGGTTAAAGGAAATGGAAACAGTTTGGATTTTGGAGGAAGGATATATGACTCTCGTTTAGGCAGA
>Ga0156174_1076_pt1 | contig 55010 bp, 45 predicted proteins | sample RifCSPlowO2_12_FD_107827 | JGI IMG/M metagenome (GOLD analysis project Ga0156174, IMG submission 107827) | Bacteroidetes bacterium RIFCSPLOWO2_12_FULL_35_15
TTGCTCTCCAGCAGAGCCGATATCCTCTTCTGATTTACAGCTGAATTATACAATTATTTTAAATCAAATCCACCAACTATTTTTTGCACCATTACCTAATTAGTCAAAAAACCTCCAGGATACACCAAGCTTGAAAGCCCTTGTATTCATGGGGTAATGAGGAGTTAAAATGTAATTTTTTCCCATCCATCCGCTATTTAAATGATCAATTTTAATGAAGACTCTCACCGTTTTAATTCGTGCATTAATAAAGAAATCAATAAAAGGATAATTACCGTATTTCATGTTATCCTGTATATAAAACTGAGCAGTTGCAGGCATATAGGAATCGGCAAAATAGGCAGAATTATAAAAAACAGAAACTCCGATTTGCATTCTCATAGCGCCTTTAAATAAATCACTCTCATAATAAAGAGCATGCTCTAAAATAAATTTTGGGAGACGAATCACAGTGGAATCAGAAACATTCTGATAATTAAATTTATTATCCAGATGCCAATTACGAAAAACAAAATCTTTCTTAAGAAAAGCAGAAAACACAGGGACTGAGCCTTGAAATTGTTTTGGTACCGCAAAATTATCGAAATATAAAATATTAGTATAAGTACTAAATTGGGCACCTACAATAAAATTATATTTTTTCATCGAATAATTCAAAGAAATAGATTTCTCTTCCATTTTTTTAAAATCATTATTCCATCTATAATGATTCGATGAATACTGATTAAAAATAAAATCTGGTGCTTGTTGATTTACTTCTGCCTTAAAAAAAAGAATATTTAAACTATCCAGAATGTTTTTTTTTAAAATAAGAGAAGCATTGTAATCATTTGCATTAAATCCAGTCAATCCATATTTTCCGGAAATATTCCACCAAAACTTATTTTTTGAATACAAATTATAAAATTCAAGAACTGCAATTATGTTATTAAATGTCGTGTCTATTTCCCGTTGATGAACTTTAACAAACTGATCCTTTACACCGAAACTGGCGCCCAACATATCCTTTAACCCACTATGTTTTTTATTGTCAACACGCTTCCAAGACAATTCATTTTCAATTTTAAAATTATATGTTGAATCAAATGTTAATGTTGAATCAAAAAAAATGGTTGGATAAAAATCAGATTGGGGAGATTCATCTTCATATTTCAAAATATTATCTTCAAAAGAAGATTTCAAAATTAATCTGCTACCAGGTATTATTGCATTGTTTGTAGTTGTGTCAGTAGATTTTTGCCCAAAATTCAAATATTGATTAAAAAAAACAGAGCGATTTACCGTACTACGCTTTGCTTTATCTAAATTTACACTAGTAATTTTGGGATCCACTCCACTATTAATAAATGTTGAATCGTCTGAAATCCCTCCATTCTCATCATTTTTTGCGCTATTGTAACAAACACCTGCTAAAAAATTATATCTATTATTTGTTGATTTATAATTTGAGGAAAGAGAAAGAAAATTATCATACGTCTGCTGCCGCAAATAAAATCCTCCTGAACGAATTCGCGAAAAACTTGCGGAAATATTCCAGTTTTTTTTAACGTTATAGGAAAAAGTCATCCTGAAAATCTGTTCCGCTTTTGATCCAATGATATAAAATAATTCAGAATATGGCGTGCGCGTATTATAAAAATTTAAAGTTTTTGGAATAAAGAAGTAGTTCTGATAATGATTATTAAAATAGTTAAATCCGAATTCGTTTGGTTTCCCGTTAAAATAGAAAGAACTAAAAGGTAATCCACTATTTCCTAAAGAATTTCTTTTGAAATAATTTTGAAAATTTGATATGGAACTTTCAATAGACTTTGCAGAATCGGTATACTCAAATTGATTTTGATTGAAATATTGAGTAACAAAACTTTTTTGAGAATTTTTGAGAGAATCGTTATTTCCAGAGAATAAAAAGCAAGGAATGAAAATAAAAAATAATATTAATTTGAGAGCTGAATTCAACATAGAAAATAATTTATTTTCACAAAAATAACATTATTAAAAATAAAAAAGCCCCAATTCAGAAAGAATTGGGGCTAATTTAAAAAGTGGCAACGACATACTCTCCCACATATTACTGCAGTACCATCTGCGCTGGTGGGCTTAACTTCTCTGTTCGGAATGGGAAGAGGTGGACCTCACCGCTATAGTCACCTAAAATTATAGTTCCGTTTTTGCGGAACCAAATAAGATTGACATAATAAAGAAAGAAAATACAATGATAATAAAACAATAAAAAAGAGATACGAGATTAATAAGAAAGCTAACGGGTAATTAGTATTGCTCAGCTTTGACATTACTGTCTTTACACTTACAACCTATCAACGTAGTAATCTTCTACGACCCTTAAAAGAAATCTTATCTTGAGGTGAGTTTCGCACTTAGATGCTTTCAGTGCTTATCTCATCCGAACATAGCTACCCAGCGATGCAGTTGACACCACAACTGGTACACTAGCGGTCCGTCCGACTCGGTCCTCTCGTACTAGAGTCAGGTCCTCTCAAATTTCTAACGCCCACAACAGATAGGGACCGAACTGTCTCACGACGTTCTGAACCCAGCTCGCGTGCCACTTTAATCGGCGAACAGCCGAACCCTTGGGACCTTCTCCAGCCCCAGGATGTGACGAGCCGACATCGAGGTGCCAAACCCCCCCGTCGATATGAGCTCTTGGGAGGGATCAGCCTGTTATCCCCGGCGTACCTTTTATCCTTTGAGCGATGGCCCTTCCATGCGGAACCACCGGATCACTATATCCGCCTTTCGGCCCTGCTCGACTTGTAAGTCTCACAGTCAAGCACCCTTATGCTATTGCACTCTACATACGGTTACCAAGCGTATTGAGGGTACCTTTGAAAGCCTCCGATACAATTTTGGAGGCGACCACCCCAGTCAAACTACCCACCAAACAATGTCCTCCGTTAGGAGTTAGACTCCAAATAAATCAAGGGTGGTATTTCAAGGTTGACTCCATGATGCCTAGCGACACCACTTCAAAGTCTCCCACCTATCCTACACATGATTTATCCAAAGTCAATGTTAAGCTATAGTGAAGGTGCACGGGGTCTTTCCGTCCCGTTGCGGGTAATCGGCATCTTCACCGATACTACAATTTCACCGAGCTCGCGGCTGAGACAGTGCTCAGATCGTTACACCATTCGTGCAGGTCGGAACTTACCCGACAAGGAATTTCGCTACCTTAGGACCGTTATAGTTACGGCCGCCGTTTACTGGGGCTTCAATTCAAAGCTTCTTCTTGCGAATAACCTCTCCTCTTAACCTTCCAGCACCGGGCAGGTGTCAGGCCATATACATCACCTTTCAGTTTAGCATAGCCATGTGTTTTTGATAAACAGTCGCCAGAGCCATTTTACTGTGGCCCTCCTTGCGGAGGGCACCCTTTTTCCCGAAGTTACAGGGTTAATTTGCCTAGTTCCTTAGCCGCGGATCACTCGAGCACCTCAGGATTCTCTCCTTGACTACCTGTGTCGGTTTGCGGTACGGGTTGCTGTTACCTGAAGCTTAGTGGTTTTTCTTGGAAGTTTGATTAGGTTCATATTCGCTTGCCCGAAGGCTTACGATACTATCGGATTCGACAAGTCGTGCGGATTTACCTACACAACCTATATCTACATCTTTTAACGGGAACTTTCGTTGCCCCGCAGAACTTTCACTACTTCGTCACCACATCGCAGTAAAGCAAGTACTGGAATATTAACCAGTTGTCCATCGACTACGCCATTCGGCTTCGCCTTAGGTCCCGACTAACCCTGAATCGATTAACGTTGTTCAGGAAACCTTAGTCTATCGGTGGGCGGGTTTCTCGCCCGCCTTATCGTTACTTATGCCTACATTTGCTTTTCTAATCGCTCCAGCATGGCTGACGCCACACCTTCAGTGCAATTAGAATGCTCCCCTACCAGTACATATTGCTATGTAATCCAAAGCTTCGGTACTATGTTTAATGCCCGATTATTATCTACGCCCAATCGCTCGACTAGTGAGCTGTTACGCACTCTTTAAATGAATTGCTGCTTCCAAGCAAACATCCTAGCTGTCAAAGCAATCGGACCATATTAGTTCAACTTAACATAGATTTGGGGACCTTAGCTGTTGGTCTGGGTTCTTTCCCTCTCGCCCACGGACCTTAGCACCCATGGGCTCACTCCCGAGTATATCTTATAGTATTCGGAGTTTGTCAGGATTTGGTAGGCGGTGAAGCCCCCTAGTCCAATCAGTAGCTCTACCTCTATATGACTCAACCTCGAGGCTGTTCCTAAAAACATTTCGGGGAGTACGAGCTATTTCCCAGTTTGATTAGCCTTTCACCCCTACCCACAACTCATCCGGAAGCTTTTCAACGCTTATCAGTTCGGTCCTCCATTCCGTGTTACCGGAACTTCAACCTGGTCATGGGTAGATCACAAGGTTTCGCGTCTACCCCCTCTAACTATACGCCCTATTCAGACTTGCTTTCGCTTCGGCTGCAGATCTTAGATCTTTAACCTTGCTAGAGAGGAGTAACTCGTAGGCTCATTATGCAAAAGGCACGCAGTCACGGCACAAAGCCGCTCCTACCGCTTGTAAGCGTATGGTTTCAGGGTCTATTTCACTCCGCTATTCGCGGTTCTTTTCACCTTTCCTTCACAGTACTAGTTCACTATCGGTCTCTCAAAAGTATTTAGCCTTACCAGATGGTGCTGGTGGATTCCCACAAGGCGTCTCCGACCTCGCGGTACTCAGGATACTACTATGTAATGCTTTTAATTCGTGTACGGGATTATCACCCTCTATGATTCAACTTTCCAGAAGATTCCACTTTAAAAACATAGTCAATATTGTAGTCCTACAACCCCGCAATTGCCTTAACAATTACGGTTTGGGCTAATCCCCTTTCGCTCGCCACTACTTAGGGAATCACTAAATTGTTTTCTTTTCCTCCGGGTACTTAGATGTTTCAGTTCTCCGGGTTAGCATTCTACTTACGTAGAATAATAGTTCTTCAAACTATTGGGTTGCCCCATTCGGAAATCTACGGGTAAGAGTATTTGCCTCTAACCGTAGCTTATCGCAGCTTATCACGTCCTTCATCGCCTTTGAGAGCCAAGGCATTCGCCATACGCCCTTAATTACTTTCTTATTAAATAATTCTTGTATTCTAGATAATTAATTTTATTATCTTTTGTATTTTCTTTCAATATGTCAAAGAACTTTACCCCAATTACTGGGTTTTGTGGAGAATAACGGATTCGAACCGATGACCCCCTGCGTGCAAGGCAGGTGCTCTAGCCAGCTGAGCTAATTCCCCAATACGAATTGTTTCTGTAGTCCCGAGCAGATTTGAACTGCTGACCCCTACATTATCAGTGTAGTGCTCTAACCAACTGAGCTACGGGACTATTTATTATACAATTTTCATTGTAAATCCTTTCGCTCTGTGGTAAAATGCACCCTGAGCTCGTTTTGGGTAAGTTTAAAATAATTGAGAAGAAAGAAATAGTGAGTATCGTAATTTCCGATAAATCGGAATGAAACGAAATCTCTCTAGAAAGGAGGTGTTCCAGCCGCACCTTCCGGTACGGCTACCTTGTTACGACTTAACACCAGTTACTGGTTTTACCCTAGGCGACTCCTTACGGTTATCGACTTTAGATACTCCCAACTTCCATTGTTTGACGGGCGGTGTGTACAAGGCCCGGGAACGTATTCACCGAAACATTGCTGATTTTCGATTACTAGCGAATCCAGCTTCATGAAGTCGAGTTGCAGACTTCAATCCGAACTGGGACAAGCTTTAGAGATTAGCATCACATCACTGTGTAGCAACCCTTTGTACTTGCCATTGTAGTACGTGTGTAGCCCTGGACGTAAGGGCCGTGCTGACTTGACGTCATCCCCACCTTCCTCACCGCTTGCGCGGGCAGTTTCATTAGAGTTCCCACCATTACGTGCTGGCAACTAATGATAGGGGTTGCGCTCGTTGCGGGACTTAACCCAACACCTCACGGCACGAGCTGACGACAGCCATGCAGCACCTAGTTTCGTGTCCTTGCGGAAAAACTCCTTTCAGAGTCGGTCACTAACTTTCAAGCCCAGGTAAGGTTCCTCGCGTATCATCGAATTAAACCACATACTCCTCCGCTTGTGCGGGCCCCCGTCAATTCCTTTGAGTTTCACTCTTGCGAGCGTACTCCCCAGGTGGATTACTTATCGCTTTCGCTTAGACGCTTACAGTATATCGCAAACATCGAGTAATCATAGTTTACAGCGTGGACTACCAGGGTATCTAATCCTGTTTGATACCCACGCTTTCGTGCCTCAGCGTCAGTTACAGTTTTGTGAGCTGCCTTCGCAATCGGTGTTCTGTGTCATATCTAAGCATTTCACCGCTACATGACACATTCCGCCCACATCAAATGTACTCAAGATTGACAGTATCAATGGCAGTTCTGCAGTTAAGCTGCAGGCTTTCACCACTGACTTATCATTCCGCCTACGCACCCTTTAAACCCAATGAATCCGGATAACGCTTGGATCCTCCGTATTACCGCGGCTGCTGGCACGGAGTTAGCCGATCCTTATTCTTACAGTACAATCAGCCCTCTACACGTAGAGGGGTTTTTTCCCGTATAAAAGCAGTTTACAACCCATAGGGCCGTCATCCTGCACGCGGCATGGCTGGATCAGTCTTGCGACCATTGTCCAATATTCCTTACTGCTGCCTCCCGTAGGAGTCTGGTCCCTGTCTCAGTACCAGTGTGGGGGTTAATCCTCTCAGATCCCCTAGACATCGTAGCCTTGGTAAGCCATTACCTTACCAACTAGCTAATGTCACGCATGCTCATCTCTAACCACCGGAGTTTTAATTATTAATTGATGCCAATCAATAATACTATGGTGTATTAATCCGAATTTCTTCGGGCTATTCACCAGTTAAAGGTAGATTGCATACGCGTTACGCACCCGTGCGCCACTCGTCATCAAGTATTGCTACTCATGTTACCGTTCGACTTGCATGTATTAGGCCTGCCGCTAGCGTTCATCCTGAGCCAGGATCAAACTCTTCATTGTAAGTTTGATAATGCTCTTCTTCAATTAAGAAAAATTATTTATTTTGGATTTGTTTCTCAACTTATTAATAGAACATATTAATAAGAGGGATACTTACTATTTCTTTTTGCTTCTCAATATTTTCAAAGAACGTTATTTATATAATTGTTCTACTTGCGTAGAACTATAAATTCAAGTTTTAAAGAACAACCCGTTTTGTTTGGGGCGACAAAAGTACTAAGACTTTTCTAATTTGCAAATATTTTCAGAAAAAAATTAAATTTTATTTTTCTTACTTCTCAAATGAACGATCCCGTTTTTTATTCGGGGCGACAAAAGTACAAATTATTATTAACCAGCAAAATTATTTTAGAAAAAAAATATATTTTCTTTTAAGATTGCTTCAAGGAACGTCTGCTTGTTTTAAAAGCGGGATGCAAAAGTAACAAACTTTTTTAACCTGCAAACTTTTTATTAAAAAAAAACGATTTTTTATTTTATTAGTAAGTTAATTACTTCCTAAAACAATGAGGAAATCCCTTATACTAGATTGATTTACTATGCTTTAGTAATATAACAAACAATAATGCCTTTACACTAAATATATTTAACTATTGTGAGGATTACTATAAACTACTGATAAAAAAGGAAGTCCTGGACTGAAATATTCATTAAAATTAGTGGAATCTGACCTAAAAATACTCTTTAATAATTAAATCAAGATCAATTTTACATAACAATTATATGTTTATTTCTAAGGAAAGGACTTCTAATTGGCACAAAAAAAGGCTTGAAACAAAATGTTTCAAGCCTTTTTTTGAAAAACATGTGTTATCTATTTTAAAGTACGCATATAAGCAACAACTTGCCAACGCTCCGTATCACTTAGTTTTTCTTTAAATGACGGCATTGGCTTTCTGCCCTCAGTTGTTTTATAATACATGTCACCATCAGTTAGATCTTGAAATTCTTTAGTAGTAAAATCCAACATGGAAATTTCAAGTTTTTCAGCTTTTGCACCATCTCCTTTTCCTTTTGCCCCATGACAGGATTTGCATTGTTGTGTCCAAATATCTTTCCCGGCAGCTACAGCATCGTCACCTTTTGCAGTACTTTTCTTTTTGGAATCAGCTTCAGGAACTTTCCATTCTTTGCCTTTTGGTTTTGTTTGAGCACTTAAAGTACCTGCAGATAGAGATACCAGTATGACTCCTGCGCCCAATAATAGAGCCATTTGTTTAATTGTTTTCATATGCTTTTTTTTTATAGTTAGTGAATAATTAATTTTGTTTTAAATCAAGAGGATAAACTTACAAATAAATAATATTTATTAAACTTTTTTAACTTTACCAGCCTTTTTAATCTTTACCAGCGAGTAAATAACATATAATAAGATACCCCATACTATTATTATAATTACTCCTGCGCTATAAATTAAATACAAAGGGGCTTTATTTCCACTTCCAACCAAAGAACGTTCATTCCACTCCTCTTCCTGCAATGCTGTTGAAACTATTGTTCCCCATTTAACTGAATCTTTTGCTTCAAAAGTTCCATAGTTATCATCATCTTCCACTTTTGCAGAAACAATTACTGTGCCATTTGCATCACCAGGAAGGTCGTTTGGGAATTTTACTGAAGCAACGCCTGTTTCGTCAGTAGAAACGGCCTTTCCGTTTGCTATTAATGGTAATGAACCAAAGAAACGTTTTACATAGAATTTTACCTGTATGCCCTCTAAAGGTTTATCTCCGGCCATAATTATGGCTTTACAAGTTTTTACACTATCTTCTACAACTAATTTTAATTTCATTGTAGCCGGTACATTTTCTGCTTCTGCTTGTTTATCATCTTGCGCAAACAAACACATAGGTATTGAAATTGCTATTCCAATGAATAGTTTTCTTAACCATTTATTTCGAAAATTATTTATCATGCTTTCTCATTATTAAGTTTATCCAAATCTTCTAATTCAATTCCTTCGTTTTCCAAAGTTTCCCATATAGAGATAATAGGGAATAATCTTGCAAAAATTGTTATTATCAATAGTACACCAGCTAAAGAAGCGGAAACAATGGCAATTTCTACCCAAGATGGGAAGTAATTCATCCAAGATTCAGGAACGTCCTGTATTGGTAAATATGGATTCAATAAAATTGGAGTTACGATTAAATAACGTTTTACCCATGCAAAAACTACCACAGGAACAGCTATTAATGTTATAATTCCCGGTTTTCTCATTTTTTTAAATATCAATAAGACTGCCGGTAAGAACATACCAAAAAGTTGGGCTGACCAATATAATCCGGCAAACTGACCAGAAAACAAATCGTTTAATAACCTTGCTTCTGCACCTTTCATTTTATAATAAGGAACAAAATACTCGTTCACATTAAAATAGAAATAGATAAGAGCTAAGAAAACTAACAATTTTCCCATGTGGTCAAAATGAACCTCGGTGATATATTTTTCCAAGTGGTACACTTTTCTGAAAACAAACATCCCGATAATCACACAGGCAGTACCCGCAAGGAATGCCCCTGCAACGAAATACGGACCAAAGTTAGTACTATCCCAACCCGGGCGCAAAGTCATTGCAAATAACCATGAAGTAACTGTGTGGATAGAAATTGCTAAAGGAATGATTATGATGCAAAGCATTTTGATGCTACGTTTCATAATTTTCCATTGTTGTTCGGTTCCGGTCCAACCAAGAGCTAAGAATTTATACATCCATCTTTGCCATTTTGGTTTGTTTGTTAAGGTATTTCTACAAATTGCGATACCTGGTAATAATGGCAAATAAAGCAAAAGAACACTTGTTGTCAAATAAGTAGAAACAACAACAACATCCCAAAGAATTGGAGACTGAAGACGAGGATGTGTAAATAAATTTAATAATCTTTCCGGACGACCCATGTCCACAATAATAATTAAACCAGCCCAACAAACACCCGCAACGGCAATAATTTCCGCGATTCTGGTTATTGGCCGATACCAAGTAAAGTTAGTAAATCTGAGAACTGATGAAATCAAAGCCCCAACTAAACTTATTGCAACAAAGAAAACAAAGTTAGAGATGTAAATCCCCCAAGTTGCATAATCGCGCAAACCGGTAACAATTAAACCATCTTTCAACTGAAGGTAATAGGCATAACAACCTATTAATAATATAATCACTAAAAATGCAATCCACAGTTTGCCAAGCATCCCTATTTTTTCAAGAGGGCGCAAAACGTCAGCTCGCATTTCTTCCCTTCTCAACGATTGTTTTTCGGCAAGTTCAGGAGTTAAAATTTGATGTTCTGTATTCATAGTTTTTTGTTTTAGATAGCTTTATAATCTTCTGTATTGTGAGCAACTGTGTCCTCTTCGAAAGGGAAGTTGCGATTTACCGGTGGCAAATAATAAACCCTTGGTTCAGTTCCAAGATCTTCAAGATAGCGGTATCCTGCCCTGTTTTTCAGTAATTCTGAAAGGCGGAATGTATCCTCACCATTGGTAACAGAATCTTCATTTTCATCTCCATAAAATATTGTTCCATTAGGGCAAGCGGTAACACAATCAGGTAAAATACCGTGTTTTCCCATATCCGGGCAAAAGTCGCATTTCTCAACAGTACCTCTTTTAGCAGGGAAACTTGTTTCAGGAGAGTAGGCTTCTTCAGTTGCCCCAAAAGGTAAAACCGGGTCAGCCCAATTAAATGATCTTGCATTATATGGACATGCTGCCATACAGAATCTACATCCGATACATCTTTCATTGTCGATCAATACGATACCATCTTCTCTTTTAAAGGTAGCATCAACCGGACACACTTTTGTACATGGAGGATTATCACAATGAAAACAAGGTTGAGGCATCCAATAAGGACTTGAAAGACCTTCATCCTTCATCTCTTTAACTTTGATCCATTCTGTTGGTGCTGCTTTATGATGCATTTTCTGGCAACCTTCGATACACTTTCGTGCATTACCACAACGTCCCAAATCGATTACCATTATAAATTTCTTCCCTTCAATACCCTTTCTGCTTTCCAGAATTGCCATTTGACTTACTGCCGGATGGTGTTTTAAATGACAGCTATCCACTTCTACAAGTTTTCCATCAGCGGTAAGTACTTTTACTTTCTCACCTGTTTCTTTGGGATTTTCCAATGAAACAGCTTTGCTGATAGCAGAACCAAGTAAAACCGCTCCGCCGGCTAAGGCGCCAAGTTTCAGGAACTTCCTGCGATCTGATTTATCTTCTTCGTTTTCCATTTTCATAGTTTTTAGAATATTCTTTATAATCAAAAATTAGTAATTAAAATCCAAACTCACGTGTTATATTAAAGCCTATCATCATATTACGCTTTTTAGTAAAATCATTTGTGTTCTCCCCAATTACACTTTGTGGATTAATTTTATCCGCTGTAGTAGCAAATACCTGAAATTGGTGCTGTCCTGTAGAATATTCCAGACCAAAAGATAAGTTTGGCTTTTGGAATTTTATTTTTTTAGTGCCAGTGGCATCTGCAGGATCATTTATCATATCAGGATTTACCGGATAATCAAACTCTACCTGTAAAGCTAACAGAGAGGTAATTCTCCACTGGGCAATTGTTGAAAGGCCTATAAATCCATGATTTAGTGTTGAGTCTGCAACCAGATTAAAATATGAATAGGAACCAGACACTTGCCAGGAAATTGCTTTATTGAATTTGCGTGCAATCATCAATTCATTAAAGAAAGTACATCTGTTTGCAAATGTGTATTCATTTTTCTGATTTCTAAAATTTTTGAGTTCACCTGTTTGTGCAACAACGTTACCAAAATATGTAACAGTTACAGGCATTCCACCTGATTTTGCTTGTTTTAAAATTATGGCCTTCCATGATAAATCATAATACATACCTTTAGTAGCACCGAAACCTATAGAAATACGTTTTGTGATACCATAATCCAACCCTAAACGGATATTGGCAGATGAAAAAATACCATATAGGTTACGTTCATCTACCATTTTACCAAAACGATGTTGAATAATAAAGCCCAATGCCTTTTTACTAGTACCCTCTACTGTTTGATTGTTGATGAAAATACCATTTTCGAACGTTTTTTTGACAAATTCCTTTTCCGGTTTAGCTTCTGTTTGAGTGCTGTCTTGTGCAAATATTGCCGGTGATACTATGAGTAACAACAGCGCTAATTTTTTTCTTAACATATTTTTATTTTTTATAATGTTATATTACGATAAATGGTAAATTAATTATTTAAGGCTCCTTGCGTTATCCAAGCTAAAATAGAAGCCTTTTCAGTTGAAGACATGAAAGGCCCTCCTTGTGGCATTTGGCCATTCCCTGAAGGAACACCCGGATCACTTAGGCAAACATAAAATTGACTTTGATCTGGGACTATGATATTAACCATTGTAGTATTCGCTGTCAAGGTATTATATGAAGTTGTTGCATTTGTAAAGTCCAATCCTGATGGAGCTCCGCCAGTATGGCAACCTGCCTGACAATAGGTAACAATTAAAGGATAAACACCCGTGCTAAAAAGAACCGGAGTTGTAATAGGAGGTGCTGCAGGCTCTACATAATTAAAATCCTTTCTACAGGATTGCAGCGAAAAAGCCAGGACTGCGAGAGAAATGATGCTTAATTTTTTCATTTGTAACTTATTTTTAAGGTTTGTATTTTTAAAAAGTGTGTAAAGGTTAAAAAAAAACTTTTATTAATGAATTTGTAAGTGTTTTATTCGGAGGTAAAAGTATATGTAGTAAAAAAATCAAAAAATGATTGATGTCAGTTTATAAAATGATTATTGTCAGTAATAAAATTTGATTGTTATCCTTGATTTTTTTAATAAAAAACAGTTTTTTTGCAAAAAAACGAATTCTGCTATTGAAAAAAATCTATTTTACAATCGATCCACTTAATTTCAATAATTGCGTTTCTGAAATTTTAGCATTGTAACTTGCTTCAGATAACCTACTTACAGAACTTTGAAAACTACTTTGAGCTATTTTAATATCAATGGAAGTATTGGCTCCTAATCTAAATCGGTCGAGAGAGATATCTAAATTTTCTTTAGCAAGTTTATTATTTTCTTCTTCCAACTCCAATATGGCAATGTCATCCTGATATTTTTTGAATGATTTCAGTACTGCTAATTGAGTTAATGATTTAAGATTTTCATATTCTAAATTTGAAATTTCTAAATTTAATTTCATATTCTTTACACTGTTCATCGTATTCAAGCCATTGAAAATAGTCCAACTGGCAGTAAAACCTAAATTCATTCCTAAGTTTTGATTGAGCAAGGTAAAGCCAGCTTGATTTTGAGCACGACTAAAAATATAATTAGCATTCAGATTAAGTTTCGGGTAATAAGAAGATTTGGCTTCCTTAATCATGTATTGTGAGACTTGCATGTTTTTTTGAGCAAAAAGTAAATCAGAATTATTTGCCAAAATAGCATTTTTCAAATCTTCATATTTATATTGATTCAATAATGGAATGCTATCATTCACATCTATTTCCTGTTCCACATTTTGAACTAATAATTGATTTAATTCTTCTTTAGCAGCAGATAGCAATGTATTTTGGCGCATCAAAGCAGAACGCAATTCATTCAGATCAAGTTTTGCCTGTAATACATCTACTTTTGAGACAGTACCTAAATCAAATTTTTTCTGGGCAATTTTTAAACGTTCTTCAGAAACTGCAGAATTTTCTTTTAGACCACTGATCAGTTGTTTCAGCATTACAATATTATAGTAAGCTGAAGTAACTTTTACAATTGTATTTTCAATTTGAATTTTCAGATTTAACTCTCCCAGGCTTTGTATTTGCTGCAATTTACCATGCGTGGCAAACATTTTCAACCCATCGAATATTGTCCAATTCAAATACGCCCCGGTTGTAATATTCTGTGATTGGACCCCACTTTTATCAACCAATAGTCCACTGGAAAATTCTTGTTTAGTTGCATTCGTTGCAAAACTCCCAGAAGCATTCAAGTCCACTTTTGGTAACATTCCTGCATTACCCAAACTATTGTTATTTGTAGCTTGGTCAGATTGGTTTTTTGAAATAAGGATATCGTAATTATTTTTCAGAGCAAGCTCAATAGCTTTCTCAATGGTTATTTGAGAAGTTTGGGCATTAGCAGATAATCCCAGGCACAAACAAAAGAATAGCAGAATATAAATTTTACTTCGTAACATTTTTTCTTCGTTCTTTAGAAAAATAAGAATAAATAGCAGGTATTACATATAAGGTTAATATCAGCGAAAATAAAACACCCCCAACAACTACAATACCCATTGCCATTCTACTTTTTGCACCTGCTCCTAACGAAAGAGCAATTGGCAATGCACCTAAAGAAGTTGCTATGCTGGTCATTAATATTGGTCGTAAACGGGCTGCTGCTGCTGCTTGAATTGCTTCACGTTTTGATTTGCCTTGTTCCTGTAATTGATTGGCAAATTCTACTATCAGAATTCCATTTTTCGTAACAAGACCAATCAACATGATGATACCAATCTGACTAAAAATATTTAAAGTTTGATTGAAATACCAAAGCGATAACAAGGCGCCACATAGTGCTAATGGAACAGTAAACATGATGGTGAATGGATCAATAAAGCTTTCGAACTGTGCAGCTAATACCAAATAAATAATTACCAGAGCTAATAAAAAAGCGAACAAAACATTCGAAGAACTTTCGGAAAAATCACGGGAAGGACCTGTTAATGCCGTTGAAAAAGAATCGTCTAATACTTTTTTGGAGATGGCTTCCATTTCTTTTATTCCATCCCCAATTGTTTTTCCGGGAGCTAATCCTGCCGAAACAGTTGCAGCCTGGTAACGATTATAATGATACAATTGAGGCGGACTGCTTTGTTCTTCAATAGTTACGACATTATCCAATTGGATCATTTCACCTTTGCTATTTCTGGCGTACATGGATTTTAAATCAAGAGGATCATCTCGTTTAGCTCGTTCAAACTGACCGATCACCTGATATTGTTTCCCATCAATATTAAAATAACTGAAACGCTGTCCGCTTAATGCTAACTGCAATGTTTGAGCAATATCACTTACCGAAATTCCCATTCCTTTCGCTTTCTCTCTATTAATAGTAATATTCAATTCGGGTTTATTGAATTTTAAATTCACATCCACCGTTTGAAACACTTTGCTTTTGTTGGCTTCTTCTAAAAACAAGGGTAATTTTTCTTTCAGCTTTGCAAAATTGGGAGCTTGCAAAACAAATTGTACAGGTAATCCACCACGCATTCCACCGGAAGAAATGGTTTGTTCCTGAATAACAAATGCTTTTGCTTCCGGAAAGGCTTTTGTTGCTTTTGTCACATAATCAGCGATCTTTTGTTGAGAACGTTTTCGTTCATTTGGTTCTTTTAAAGCTAAACGAACAAATCCTGTATTTACGGCCCCGGATCCAGTAAAACCAGGAGCAGTAACTGTTAAACAAATTCGTTTTTCAGGAATAGAATCATTGATAAAATCTGTAAATTTCTGAACATAAGCATCTGTATATTCATACGATGCGCCTTCCGGAGCGGAGATGGAAACCCTGAACCAACTTCGGTCTTCAAGTGGTGCAAGTTCAGAAGGTATGTTAATCAAAAGAAAGAAAGACAAAATCAAACTTCCTAAAAGAATAACAAATGCAAGCCAGCGTTTTTTCATGAATCGTCCGAGAGAACTTTCGTAGGTTTTCACCATGTTCACAAAAAACGGTTCGGTCATTTCATAAAACCTGCTTTTTTTGGAATTCTTGCGAACCATGTATGCATTTAACATAGGTGTAAGCGTTAATGATACAAATGCTGATATTAAAACTGCACCTGCAATCACTACAGCGAATTCGATAAACAATTTCCCTACAAATCCTTTTATAAAAATCAAGGATATGAACACAGCAGCCAAAGTAACAGATGTAGAAATCACGACAAAAAATATTTCCTTCGAACCTTTGTGAGCGGCTTCAACCGGGTTCATCCCACCTTCTATCTTTTTATAAATATTTTCGGTAACGACAATTCCATCATCTACAACCAAACCTGTTGCCAAAACAATTGCTAAAAGTGTAAGCACATTTATTGAATATCCCATCAGATACATAATAAAAAACGCACCAATTAAAGAAACAGGAATATCTATCAATGGACGAAAAGCAACTAACCAATCGCGGAAAAATAAGTAGATGATAAGAATTACCAATACAATGGCAATGAGCAAAGTTTCCTTTACTTCCAGAATAGAACGTTTTACAAATTTTGTATTATCCAATGCAATACCGACATAGAAATCTTTAGGAAGATCTTTTTTGATCTGCTCCAATCGTTTATAAAATTCATCGGCAATAGCAATATAATTGGCTCCCGGCTGAGGCACTACGCCTAATCCAATCATCGGGACTCCTGATTGACGAAGGATTGTTTCTTCATTTTCCGGACCAAGCACAGCATAACCTACATCTTTAAATCGTACCACACGATCTCCATCCGAACGAATGATCATATTATTAAAAGCATCCTCATTGGTAAGTTTACCAATAGTTTTAACCGTTAACTCCGTTGTATTTCCGGCAACTTTTCCGGAAGGAAGTTCAACATTCTCTTTATCTAATGCCTGCTTAATATCAAGTGGAGTTAATCCATATGCAGCCAATTTATCAGGATTCATCCACAGACGCATGGAATATTTTTTTTGTCCCCAGATCTGTATTGTGCTAACTCCCGGAATTGTTTGCAAACGTTCGGCAATAACATTTTCCGCGAAAGCGCTCAATTCCATTTGATTTTTTGAATCACTTTGAATGGTCATTGACAAAATCGCATCCGAGTTTGCATCTGATTTTGTAACAGTAGGCAAACCATCAATATCCTGTGGTAACTGACGTATAGCTTGTGATACCTTATCACGCACATCATTTGCAGCAGCTTCAATATTTGACTCTAAATTAAACTCAACCGTAATTGTACTGGCCCCCTGTGCACTGGTAGAAGAAATGGTACGGACACCTTCAATACCGTTCAATGCTTTTTCAAGGGGTTCGGTTATTTGTGATTCTATAACATCGGCATTGGCTCCTGCATAATTTGTTCTTACAGTAATGATGGGCGGGTCGATGGCAGGATATTCGCGAACACCCAGATAATTATAACCTATTGCACCAAATAATACAATAATAATAGACATTACTATTGCAAGCACCGGTCGGTTAATACTTATTGAGGAAATATTCATTTATTTCAATTCGGTTATTTTAACAGATGAACCAGGCTTTAATTGCATGATTCCTCTGGTAATAATAGTGTCTCCAATAGATAAGCCTTCAACAATTTGTATTTTAGTATCGGTACGTAAACCTGTAATTACTTTAACAGATTCAGCCTGTCCATTTTTTATTCGGTATATTTTTTTACCTTTTAGATCAGGGATTATTGCTTCGGTAGGAATCATTAATGCTGAATCAATATCATTTAAAGCTAATTGTACACGAGCAAAAGCTCCGGGATAAACATCACCTTTTGGATTCGGACAAATAGCTCTTACCTGAAGAGTACGTGTTGTCATATCAATTTTTGGTTCCAGTGCATATACCTGTCCGATATAATTTTGTTTATTTCCTTCTAAAGTAAATTGTAATTTATCACCTTTCTTTACAATTGAAGAATAGCGTTCAGAAACAGAAAAATCAATCTTTACAGGATTAATTTGCTGGATACTTGCAATACTTGTATTAGGAGTAACATAAGCTCCTTCGCTAATACTTTTCAAACCAATGATCCCATCAAATGGTGCCTTGATCTCTGTTTTCGCAATTTGTGCTGTAGCGAAATCAATATCTGCTTTAATAACATCATATTGATTTTGGGCAATATCAAATTCTTCCTGGCTTATTCCGCTAACTGCGAATAATTGTTTCTGGCGTTTTAATTTTTCATCTGCCAAAGAAAATTGCAATTGCAATTTTTTATACGTTGCTTGCAGGTCCGCATCATTTATCTTAACGAGCAATTGACCTTTACTTACGTTGCTACCTTCCTGAAAGTTGATTTGAATTATTTTCCCTGAAAGTTCAGGATGAAGTTGTACTTCTTCGTTTGCCACAATTGTTCCTGATGCATAAACTTCATTGCTTAATTTTTCAGGTTTCAAAACATAAACAGAAACGTTACTTGGAGGAGCTCCTGCCCCACCCTTTCCTCCTTTCGAATCATTTAATCTGGAAGATTCGGATGGGAAGAATATAAATTTAGCCGCTAACAGAAGGCAGATAATCACCAGAATAATTATGATATTTTTTAATCTCATCTTGAAATTATTTTTGCCATTTAAACCATTCTCCAAAAAAGTCGGAAGAAGCATTTTATTCAATTATTATTTCATCAACAAAAATAAAAGCATCTTCACCAGCTCCTTGATGCCCCACTGGCAACTTTCCAAAATTAAATGCTTTTACTTTTACAAAGCGTGAAGTTACACTTTTACTTAATGTGGAATTAAATTTTTTCACCTGAGAGTTATTATCATCAGGCTTAATAGTGTTATCAATTGAGACTACCAAATTGAAATTTTTATTATCAATTGAAGTGTAAAACTCTACTTTGGTTGGCATCAAGATCCATGAGCGTGAATCCTGTAAAAATTCTGTGCTGAATAAAGAAATAGGTTGTTCTTTTCCCAGATCAATTACTGCTTCAAAATCCTGCCCCTGATAACCTTGCCACTCTCCTTTGCGCCAGTTCACATCTCCATGGATGCCATCAATGATTCCCAAATCACCACCGGCAGTATATTGAGGATTGTATTTCGAATTTATTTGAATTTTCCAATTATTCGGGCGTTTGAAAAATGATCCGGAGATGGTATCGCTCTGAGTTTCCCCGTCATCAGAATAAGCAAAAATATTTTTTGAAGTGCTGATGTAAAAAGGTTTTGTGTAGGGATGAAAAACAGGTGCTGACTGACCTGAATTCAACACCGCAAAATATGCTTTTGACTGAGATTTTATTTCTACTAACATACTATCATCAAACACTTTTGAATTTGTGTTGATTATTGGAACAGGAAGTATATTTTTAAAAGGATATGAAGGAGCTCTGATTAGTGATGGTTTATTCCAATTGTTATTCGGTTTATCACTCATTTCAAATGACAACTTCCTTCCTTCAAAAATAGAACTATGTGCCAACTGATTCAAATCTATTTTATCAAGAGTTCCATAATCAATATAAATATTCTTTGAAGAGCTATTTTTTGTTTCTATTGAAAATTCTTTTCCGCTTTCCAGATGAATTTTTACATTATCAAAAAGGGGGGCTCCTATTTTATAAACATCAGTTCCGGGGGTAACCTGATAAAAGCCCATTGAACTTAACACATACCATGCACTCATTTGTCCGCAATCTTCATTACCGATCAAACCATCCGGACTTGGTTTATAAAATTCAGTTAAAATCTGGTGAATGCGTTCTTGTGTTTTTGATGATTTCCCAACATAGTCATACAAATAAGCCATGTGATGACTTGGTTCGTTACCATGAGCGTATTGTCCAATTAGTCCAGTAATGTCAGCTTGTTCACGACCAGTTGTTTTATTTGAAGAAGTAAACAATTCATCTAATTTTTTTTCAAATTTTTCATTTCCACCCATCATCTTAATCAGACCCTCCATATCCTGAGGAACAAAAAAAGTATATTGCCAGGCATTTCCTTCGGTGTAATTATTATTGACTTCACGAGGATCGAATGGAGTAAGCCACCCTCCATTTTTTTTAGGACGCATAAATCCTGTTTCGGGATCAAAAACATTTTTCCATGATTGAGAACGTTTCATAAAATAGTGGTAGTCATTTTCTTTTTTTAATAATAATGCCATTTGGGCAATGCACCAATCATCATACGCATATTCCAATGTTTTTGAAACACTTTCTGATTCGTCATCCATGCTAATGAACCCATTTTGTTTATAGGCTTTTAATCCAAGGTGATCAAGCATGGCACTGTGTTTACTTGCTTCAAAAGCTTTTTCATAACCAAATCCTTTTATTCCTTTTACCATTGCATCCGCAATTACACTAACAGAATGATAGCCAATCATACAATCCGTTTCATTACTTGCCAGTTCCCAAACAGGAAGCCTTCCACCCTGATCGTATTGCGCTAAAAATGTATTGATAAAATCACTTGTTCGTTTTTGGTCAATGATGGTATAAAGAGGATGAGCTGCCCGAAAAGTGTCCCACAAAGAGAAAACGGAGTAATAGGTAAAACCTTCTGCTTTATGAATTTTATTATCTCTTCCACGGTACGAACCATCCACATCCATTGCTACATTCGGTTGAATCATCGTATGATACAAGGAAGTGTAAAACACTTTCAATTTATCTTTAGCAGGTGTTGTTATTTCAATTTTACCCAATTCGTTATTCCAAAGGGCTTCCGCATCAGTTTTTGTTTTTTCAAAATCCCAACCGGGCAGTTCAGTTTGCAAATTTTTGCGGGCACCTTCGGCACTGGTCGTTGATAAAGCTACTTTAACAAGGAGTGATTCTCCTTTTTTTATATCAAAAGTGAAATCCCATACATCCGCCTGCATACTAGGCTTATCGTTCATTTTTTTGGAGAATTCTATTCTTGCATAAATGTATTGATCCTTTGCCCAAGCCTCACTTCTTCTGAAAACTTCAATAGTTTTATCATCTATCATTTTCACATCTCCTTGCAATAATTTATCTCTGTGATTCAGATCCATAATTATATCTGCTTCTCCATCCTCACTAAAAGTATATTTATGCATTCCAACACGCGTGGTTGCAGTTAATTCCACGCTAATGTTATCATCCTCCAGTTTTACAGAATAATAGCCCGGACTAACCGTTTCAGTCTTGTGAGAAAATTTAGATGAATATGTCTCCCGATAGAAACAACTTGAATTAGACATTAGTGGCATCAACATTATATCCCCGTAATCACTACAACCTGTGCCACTTAAATGAGTATGAGAAAAACCATAAATTATAGAATCACTATAATGATAGCCGCTACAACCATCCCAGCTGCCATCAATGCGCGTGTCCGGAGAAAGCTGAACCATCCCGAAAGGAACTGTCGCACCCGGGAAAGCATGTCCATGACCACCGGTACCAATAAATGGATCTACGTACACTGAATAGTTTTTTTCCTGTGCAATCAGCTGGTTGGAAAAAAGAAGAAACAAAAAAATATTTAAAACTGTTTTCATAAACGGTTTACTACGTCTGTTTAAATTTTGTTCGAAAATTTTACAATTCATATCGAACTTGAGATAACTCCTGTTATTAAATATAAAGATTCCTCCGCTTCGGTCGGAATGACATTCCAATATGTAAAATTATTTAAGAAATTTAAACATTTACTAATAATGTTGCAGATAAATCACACGCTTCACTTCGATAAAAATTGTTTTGAATAATTGACTCCCATTTTATCAAGTAACTTTGAATGCAACTTTAGTCTAACAATAAAATCCTTATAATTTTTTTTGTCTTTAGGTGTCCATAATGCTTCTGATAAAGCAGCCATACGGGGCATCGACATATATTGCACTTTTGAAAAATCGGTGATGTATTCTGTCCAAACATTACCTTGTGCACCCATTATAAATTTCCCTTCTTCCTCAGAAAGTGTTTTTGGCGTTGGGTCATATGCATAAACCGAATCAAGGGGATTGAATCCACCAATGGCTAAAGGTTCTTTTGTTTTATCTTTCGATTGGTAATGATCAAAATAACAAGGTTTGCCTGGTGTCATCACTACAAAATGTTTTTGCTTGGCAGCGGCAATTCCTCCACCTGTTCCTCTCCAACTCATTACCGCAGCATTTGGAGCAAGACCTCCTTCTAATATTTCGTCCCATCCAATGACTTGTTTTCCTTTTGAGTTTATAAATTTTTCGATACGCGTAATGAAATAGCTTTGCAATTCATTTTCATTTTTTAACTTTTCATCTGCAATTCTTTTTTGACATTTCGGACAAACCTTCCAACGTTCCTTCAGACATTCATCACCACCTATATGAATATATTTCCCTGGAAACAAATCGATTACTTCTGTTAGAATGTCCTGGATGAATAAAAATGCTGAATCATTTCCGGCACAATACACATCATCTGTAACACCCCATTTGGTAAATGTTTCAAAGGGACCGCCAGTGCATGAATATTGTGGAAAGGCTGCTAATGCCGCCAATGAATGTCCGGGCATTTCAATTTCAGGAACAATAGTAATATGTCTAAGCTGAGCATAAGAAACAATATCTTTGATATCATCCTGTGTGTAAAATCCTCCATAGGGGATTCCATCGTATTTATTATCTTTAGAAGGTTCTCCATTTTTATCCCATTTTGGTTTTCCAATTATGGTTTCTTTTCTTTGAGACCCTACCTTTGTAAGAAGAGGATATTTTTTAATTTCAATTCTCCATCCCTGATCATCTGTTAAATGCCAATGAAAGACATTAAATTTATACATCGCTAAATAATCAATGTATGTTTTCACTTCTTCTTTTGTAAAAAAATGGCGACTGCAATCCAAATGCATCCCTCGCCATTGGTATCGCGGAGCATCATTGATCTGAACACATGCGATTTTCACTTCCTGAGTTTTTTCAAGAGACATTAACTGGATCAATGTTTCAATTCCATAAAATAATCCGGCATTTCCTTCCGCAATAAATACGATTTGATTTTGATTAATGGACAGATCATAATTCTCCATAAACCCTGCTTCAAAGTCAGGCTGGGTAATAAAAATATAATTTCCATCGGTAGGTAAAACAGAAACAATTTGTAATTGAAAATCGTAATTTTTCTTTAAATAATTATTCAAATAATCTACTTCCTGTTTGAATTTATCATTGGTTAGTACGATTATGGTTTTATTGGTCAGAATAAAATTATCATTGGAAGATTTGACTTCACGGGGTAATGGGATAAGGGGTAAAACTCTAGTCGGGATCTGAGCAAAAGCACAACACGAAATTGCAATAAAAATGAATAAACCAATTATAGATTTCATATTCTCTTATTTTATTTCTTTCCAGATCAAAGAAGCAGCACCATGTATTGCCGCATCGTTTTCATTTAATTGAGAAGGAAGAATTTTTATTTTATTTTTATAAATATTCAGGAGATTTTTTTCAAAATTTTCGATGGTCGGTTTGAAAATAAGATCGCCTGCCAATGCTAAGCCTCCGAATAAAAATATGGCTTGAGGGCTTGTGTATGCAACACTATTTGCTAAAGCTAAGCCTAGTAATTCGCCTGTATAATTAAATGCTTCTATAGCATTCTTATCTCCGGAAATTGCTTGATCATAAATATATTTTGAATTAATCGGAGGTTTGTTCTTGGTCGCAGGTTGTTGATTGCTTGTTGTTAGTTGTAGGTTGTTGGTTGTTAATTGCTGGTATGTTGTTTTAATCCCTGTTGCTGAGCAATACGTTTCCAAGCAACCTTTTCTTCCGCAGCCACATTGTCTTCCATCAGGAAACATAATTACATGTCCTATCTCTCCGGCAAAACCATCATGCCCATAAACCATTTCCCCATTCACCACGATTCCGCTTCCTAAGCCTGTCCCAAGCGTAATAAAAATAAAATCTTTCATACCTTTTGCTGCACCAAACATCATTTCACCGATAGCCGCAGCATTTGCATCATTTGTTAAAACAGCTTTAACAGAAAGTTTATCCGAGAATAATTTGGCAAGTGGAACAATTCCTTTCCATTTTAAATTAGGAGCAAATTCGATGTTGCCGGTAAAATAATTTCCGTTGGGTGCGCCAATACCAACTCCTACTAATTCATATGTATTTTGAAATTGGGCTAACGCTTTCCTGATATGATCACTAACAACAGCTACCAGATCTCCGGGAATAGGAAAATGTTCTGTTGCTATACTTTCCTTTAAAAGTACTTTTCCTTTTTCATCAACTAAACCAAAAACTGTATTCGTTCCACCAATATCAATGGCTGCTACAACCTCTATTCTTAAACTCTTCTCCAAGGGAGAGGAGGAGATTCCTGAATTCGACTGAGTCATTTTATTTATAAAATTATTTCCTAATGACTTGAACTTGTTGTATCATAATCGATTCCTTTTTTAATTAAAATCTTCTTTACTTTCCAAGCATACCATGCCAGATAAATAAAACAGAAAACAGGTACAATGTACGAAATGTGAATATCTGTATAATCTGCTAACAACCCTTGAACAGGGGGGATAAAGGCTCCTCCAAGAATCATCATAATTAAAAATCCGGACGCCTGGCTGGTATATTTCCCCAATTCTGCTATTGCTAATGAAAAGATACATGGCCACATAATAGAGCAAAATAGACCTCCACTTAAAAAAGCATAAATACCAATTGTTCCATTACTAATCAATCCAATAATCATTGCAATGGTTCCTAAGATCGCAAATAACATTAATGTAAAAGTAGGGCGGTTCTTTCCTAAAATAAATCCGCCCAAAAGGATTGCAACACAAATACCATAAAAATAAAAACTACTAATGTCGGCACCATTTAAATGATTCATAAAAAGTACAAATGCAAAAGCCACAAAAGGTATAATCAGCGTTAAAATTGTATTAGTTCTCTTCTTTAGATTGAAAGCATCAATTGCACCAGTCCAACGCCCAATCATTAAACTACCCCAATACAATGAAATGAACGGACTGATTTCAGAATTATCCAATCCTCCAAATTCGGGAGTTTTGAGTAAAGTTCCCATATTACTCTGGATAGTTACTTCTACCCCCACATATATAAAAATAGCCAACATTCCCAATGTAACTTGAGGATAAGCCACTAATTCAAATCTATTTTCTTTTTTTATTTTTCTGTATAGGAGTCCAAGAATAATCAGAAGAACTAATAAGAAAGCAGCAATTGCTATTAAGAAAATCATTTTATTGTACTGTGCTTCATAATCTTCTCCTGAAGAGATATTTCTACTTTCATAGGCGAAATATGCGAAAATTCCAAATAAGAATATTAATATGCCGATAATGAAATACAAAGGTTCCTTCAGCACTTTTACTTCCGATTTATCTTCTTCTATTTCCAACTTGGGAATTTTTGAAAAAATAAGAATAACAATTGCAGCACCAAATGCGACTGCCAATATCATGTATAAAATATTTATTGAACCCAATGAAGCAGATGTTTTATCTGTATCAGATGCCACTACTTTACCAAATAAAGCTAAACTCACCAAGATAGGACCAATAGCTGTTCCCAACGAATTTACACTTCCCGCAAAATTTAATCTATAAGAGCCGGTTGCGGGGTTTCCAAGATTTAAAACCAATGGGTTTGCAGATGTTTGTTGCAATGAAAATCCCAATGCAATAATAAAAAAGGCTGCAAGAATAAACATAAAAGATCCTGAGCTAACGGCTGGAATCATTATTAATGCGCCAATGATAGAAATAAGTAATCCATAAATAATTGTTTTTTTATAACCAACCTTATTGATAATATCTTTATTAAACTGAAGTGAAAAAATGTATAACAACAATGAGCCAATAAAATAAGCACCATAAAAAGCACTATCGATTAATTGCGATTGAAATTGACTTAAGTTAAAATGAGTTTTACAAAATGGGATAAATATTCCATTAGATGCAGCTAAAAAGCCCCAGAAAAAAAAGACGGAAATCAGTGCAAATAAGGCAGATGTTTTAGTTGAATTTGAATTTTCCATAAAAATTTTTGATTTTTAATTCACCGAAAATAAGTAAAATAATTGTTTGCCGAAAGTTGTTATTTTTTTTTATTGGTAATGATTGTTTGTTCGACAATATTAGGCTTTAAAAAATAAAATTTATAGGTTTGTTAATTAAAAATCATAAACAAAAATGAAAAAAATAATCTTCTTTCTCTTGGTTTTTCAATTCAATTTAGCAGAATCACAAAATGTAAACATCACGTGCCGTTTTGCTTCGCCTGTTGCCGACTCCTGCGGTATTCGTATTGATAAATACCATATCAAAGAATTTGATGTCCTCCATAAAATAACTATAAAAGACAATCAATGTAATTTTAAATTCAGTATTGAACAACCAACAATGGCTGAATTTAATTATAACAAACAATCTATTAACATCTGGATAGAACCAACTGATGATTTGAGTATAAATATAAGTACCGATTCGTTGTACAAAGCAATTACAATGGAAGGTACAGGAGCTATTCACAATGAATTTCTGACGACTTTTTATTTAACTTTCAGAAATGATTTTGATAAAGAGATCATGAAACAAAAAATGTTGACCACTGGCGCTGATGTATTTGAAATTGCCATATTTAATGCTCGTAAAAAACAGATGGATTTTTATAATACTTATAAAGATAAAGCAAAATTTTCAGCTGCATTTATCACCTATGTGAACAACCTGATAAAGTACAATTACTTTTACCAGTTACAGGCTTTTCCGATCATTAATGCCAATGAAAGCAAAGGCCTAACTGTACAACCTTTACCGGATCTCCTTTTAGAAAATGTTAATACTACCCTCGCCAACAATGATGAAGCTTTGAATTGCGAAGCATATCGCAACTTTTTAAATTACTATGTAATATACAATACTTCCAAATTAAACAACTTCAATAAGTTCACTGATAATTCAACTTCTATGGAAAAGAAGATGGCCTTTACCAATCAGTCCATTCAAGGGAAAGTCAATATTTATTTTATTGCAAATTACTTGAATGATAATGTTTCATTAGTTTCTCCTTACACTGCAAAACATATATATGGGATACTGAGTACTAATGAAAAAAATGGTGAATACACCAATCTTCTAAAATCAAAATGCGAACAACGCATCAAAACAAAAGAAGTTGCTACAACTTCAAAATCAGCCACTGAAGGCACATCTTCAAATGTAAAAATCCTTGGAACTGATGGGAAATATTTTACGCTGGATGATTTTAAAGGAAAAGTAGTATATGTCGATTTTTGGGCAAGCTGGTGCGGACCTTGTCGCGGACAATTTCCATTTTCAAAAGAGTTGCATAAAAAATTTACGGCAAAGCAATTAAAAAATATCGTTTTTCTTTATATCTCCATTGATAAAAACGAAGAAATCTGGAAAAAAGCAATTGAGCAAAACGGGTTAGGAGATATGAAAAATGGTTTAGTTCCGGGAGACTGGGGAAGCGAAATTGTAAAATATTTTCAGATCAATTCGATACCACGTTATATGTTGATCGATAAAAAAGGAAATATTGTTGACCTTAATGCGAAGCGACCAAGCGATGCAGCTGTTTATGATGATATTATTAAACTGATAGAATGAATTGAATTAAGAATTCACAATTAAGAAATTAGAATTTAATTAAACAGTTTTGTGATTTTTATTAGCAAAATTATCAGAAATACAATATTTCTACAATTGACCCGTTTTCGATTCGAATATTCACTCTAAAACTCATTAAAATCATAATCCTATTGCAAACATTTACATTTTTTTTAAATTTCTGACTTAAAAAACTAATGCTAAATGAAAAAAAATTTAATTATTCTTCTTTTACTTGCTGGTACATTTATATTAACAAGATGTAAAAAAGATCCTGCTATTATTACTCCAAGTCTTTTATCTCCCACTTCATCCATGTACTATTTCCCTCTGACTGTTGGAAGTTATTGGATCTATCAGGCAATTGAAGTTGATTCCTCCGAGAACATTTTGGGAAGCAACTACCTTGATAGTTTATATATTAGTGGTGATACAATTATTAACCTCAAAACATACGCTATTCTAAAGTCAACAAACATTTCAAATCCTTTTTCCGGAACCAGCATGATTACTAAGGAACTTGCAAAAATTGTCAGGGATTCTTCCGGATATATTGTCGATACCCTTGGTGACTATATTAAACACGATGATTTCAGCAGTGTTTTAAATACAATGAATGAAAATACTCCAATTCCATTTATTAAAACAGGATACATGACAAATCAGGGTGCTTTAGTTACTGTACCTGCCGGAACTTTTACAACAATAAATTATCAGGAGAAAGTAATCCGTTTCGATTCAACTTATATGTATGGTATTCCAAAATACTCTAACCATATAATGGCCGATTCAGTTGGAGTTGTTTATAAATCTATCACATACTCAAGCACTTTCAACAAATCAGCGATTCGGCTGGTAAGGTATCATATAGCACCCTAAAGTCAACCATTAAAATATCTAAGAAGAATGTTTGGAATGTTTAAAAGAAGGAAATTTATGTTTTAGGAATTGATCTCAGTATTTTTTCTGTTGCCCCTACTTTACTTTGCACATAATATTTTGATATATGCGAAGCTGTTTGTAGTACATCTTTATCTTCCAAAAGCAACATTGTTTTTTCAAATTCAGAAGCATCCATAATTGAAAAAGCACCTCCTGATTTTATCAAATCTTTTGCTTCGGTAAATTTCTGATAATTGGGACCAAAAATGATCGGTAAACCAAAAGTTGCAGCCTCTAAAATATTATGAATCCCTTTTCCGAAACCACCACCAATGTATGCTATTGTTCCATATTGATAAAGTGATGAAAGCATCCCGATGTTATCAATGATCAAAATATCAGCAGATGAAACAGTTTGTGCATTTGCCTGAGAATATCTAATGATTTTTGAATTACTGAATTGTTGAATTATTGATTGAATATGGTTTTCATCAATTTCATGCGGGGCGATTATGATTTTATAATTAAGGATTTTTGATTTTTGGTTTTCTAAAATTTTGGCAATTATTTTTTCATCCTCATCCCATGAACTACCTATAATTAAAACATTTTTGCCTTGAACAAATTGTTCAACGACATCAATTTTCTGAACAGTTCTAGCAATCTCTGAAACCCTATCAAAACGAGTATCGCCAGTTACAGTCGTATTTGTATATGCAATTGAATTCAATAATTTTTCAGACTTTTCATCCTGCAAATAAAAATGAGTAAAACAATTTAACTGTTCCCGAAACCAAGAACCAAGGGGTTTAAAAAAATAATGATCTTTCCGAAAAATTCCACTCACCAGATAAGTTGGAATATTTTTATTTTTTAATTCATTCAAATAGTTATACCAAAATTCATATTTAATGAAAAACACAGCTGCTGGTTTAACAATTTCAATAAATTGTTGCGCATATTTTGGTGTGTCAATTGGCAAATAAAAAATAAGATCAGCACCTGAATAATTTTTCCTGATCTCATAACCTGAAGGCGAAAAAAATGTGAGTAAAATTTTAATGTTTGAATCCTGTTTTTTCATGAGCTCCATTAATGGTCGCCCTTGCTCAAACTCCCCTAGTGATGCGCAATGAAACCATATTAATTTAGAATTTGGTGACTGAGACTTTGAAGCTGCAATTGCTAATTGAATTTTTTGAAAAATATCTTTTCTTCCAACAATCCATAACTTTGCTTTTGCATTAAATAAGGAAGCAATTTGAATTGCAATCAGGTATGAATATATGGATATGTTATATAAAAATGACATGGATTATTTTTCGTCTTCCACTCCGAAGAGAGAAATGCTGAGGTGTTTAATGAGTATAAAATTCCTTTGGTGCTTTTTTGTATAAAGGTAAAATCCATGCAATTTTTGCACCGTACAAAACATCTATACGCTTATGAGTGTCTTTTCGCATAAGATCATAATCGTAACTTCTGCGACTCTTAGTAAAACCCTGCATACATTCTAATCCAAAATAAATATTCACCAAACGGTTATTGCTCAAATATAAATAGCCAACGTTTTCACTTAATAAAAAACCATTTGATAAACGGTCGTATCCTTTTTTATATTGTTTTGATAATTGCGGGACATTGTTACCAATTGTTTCAATCCGGATTTTATGTTGCATAAAACCAAATCCAACATTTATCATGATCCCCGAATTAGGATTTGGTCTTTTAAAAGGAATCATCCTGCCAATTGTACCTGAAACAGTAAATCCCCGCTCAAACATACGAATATCAGCAAATGCACCACCTTTATTGATAATGTAACCTCCAGGAGAATCAATGCTGTCGAATAGACTTTCTTTAATATCGCTTCCAAAAAAATAACTGCCATTTATACCCAGTGTCCAGTAATTAATTGTCTTAAAATCAATATTTAAAAGGACGGAAGAGCTGTTTCCGAATCGCTTGGCCATATCCCCATCCGGAATATAATATCCGTATGAAAAACCAAGCATTGGTGTAAAAACAGAAGAGTCTTTTACATTAACTTGTGCTGTTAAGTTATAAGACAAAATAAAAACAGATAAGAAAAATAAATAGTGTTTTTTCATTCCAATAAAAATGTTGGCTAATATACAGTTTTATGGCAAATTTAAGAACTAAAAAACTAGGCATTAATTTATATATTTTCGTTATATTCGCATTCTTAAATTAATTCTAAAATAGAATGGAAAAAATTGCAAAAAAAATTCAAATGGTTGACTTAAAAAGTCAATACGAAAAAATAAAAACAGAAGTGGATTCCGCTATCCAAAATGTGCTGAATAACACAGCATTTATTAATGGTCCGGAAGTAAAAGAATTCCAAAAAGAGTTAGAAACTTATCTGGGAGTGAAACATGTGATTCCTTGTGCAAATGGAACAGATGCTTTACAAATAGCCATGATGGCACTAAATTTAAAACCGGGCGATGAAGTGATCACAGCAGACTTTACTTATGTGGCTACTGCTGAAGCGATTGCTTTACTGGGATTAACTCCTGTTTTAGTGGATGTAATTTCTGATACATTTGAAATAGATGTGAAAGCAATTGAAAAAGCGATTACTCCAAAAACAAAAGCAATTGTTCCTGTTCATCTTTTCGGACAATGTGCGAACATGGAAGCAATAATGGAATTGGCTAAAAAGCACAATCTATATGTAATTGAAGATACAGCACAAGCGATAGGTGCAGAATATTACTTTAATGACGGTTCTAAGAAAAAAGCCGGAACAATAGGAACAATAGGTTGTACCTCCTTCTTCCCTTCAAAAAACTTAGGTTGTTATGGAGATGGAGGAGCACTTTTCACAAATGATGACAACCTTGCTGCAAAGATTCGTAAAGTGGCAAATCATGGACAATCAGTGCAATATGTACATGACGAAATTGGAGTAAATTCCCGTTTAGATAGCATACAGGCAGCAATTTTAAGAATCAAATTACGTGACCTGGATAATTATGCTGCTGCCCGAAATAAAGCTGCCAGCTTCTACGACAAGGCATTTGCAAATCATCCGAAATTAAAAACACCTGCTCGTGCAAAATTTTCAAACCATGTGTTTCATCAATATACATTGCAATTAATTGGAGTTGACAGAAATGCATTTCGCGAATTTTTAGCGAGTAAAGATATCCCTGCAATGATCTATTATCCTATTCCATTACATTTGCAAAAAGCATATCTGAATGACCGTTACAAAGCGGGCGATTTTCCAGTAACTGAAAAATTATGCGACTCAGTTGTTTCATTGCCAATGCATACGGAATTGGATGAAGAAACATTGAAATATATTACAGATTCTGTTTTGGAATTTTTAAAATAATTTTTACAATCATTGGCACATTACCAAATTTTCAAATTAGCAAATTGACTTATGAATATAGCAGTTGTAGGAACCGGATATGTAGGATTAGTCACCGGCACATGCCTTGCAGAAACAGGCAATCACGTTATTTGCGTTGATATCAACAAAGAAAAAGTACAAAAAATGCAAGACGGTGTCGTTCCGATATATGAACCGCATTTGGATGTATTATTCGAACGTAATATCAAACAAGGCCGGTTAACATTTACTACCAATCTTGAGGAAGCAATCGAGAAAGCAAAAATTATTTTTCTTGCTTTACCCACTCCTCCGGGTGAAGATGGCTCCGCAGACCTGAGCTACATTCTTGGTGTTGCGAACGACCTTGGAAAAATAATAAAAGATTATAAAGTAATCGTGGATAAAAGTACCGTTCCCGTTGGCACGGCTGATAAGGTAACTGCAGCAATCGCAAAAAATGCGAAAGTTGAATTTGATGTTGTTTCAAATCCTGAATTTTTACGCGAAGGATTTGCCGTAGATGATTTCCTTAAACCCGACAGAGTTGTAATTGGAACAAATTCTGAGAAAGCCCGCAAAACAATGGAAGAACTTTACAAACCATATGTTCGTCAGGGAAATCCAATTATTTTCATGGACACAAAATCTGCAGAACTTACCAAATATGCTGCCAATGCTTTCCTTGCCACTAAGATCACCTTCATGAATGAGATAGCAAATCTATGTGAAAAATTAGGCGCTGATGTGGATGCGGTACGGATTGGAATCGGCAGTGATGATAGAATTGGGAAACGATTTTTATTCCCCGGCATCGGTTATGGCGGAAGTTGTTTTCCTAAAGATGTTCAGGCATTAGCTAAATCAGCGGCAGAAGTAAATTATGATTTCAAAATATTGGAATCGGTAATGGATATTAATGAAAAACAAAAAACCATTATCGTTCCTAAAATAAAAGAATATTTCAATGGAAATTTGAAAGGTAAAAAGATAGCAATCTGGGGATTGGCTTTTAAACCTGATACAGACGATATCCGCGAGGCACCTGCTTTGTATATAATTGATGAATTAATAAAAGAAGGAGTAACAATTTCCGCATACGACCCGGAAGCAATGAGCAATGTCAAAAATTTAATTGGGGATAAAATCTCTTTTGCCAACGATGAATATGATGCTTTACAAAATGCTGATGCATTATTAATTGCAACCGAATGGAGTTTATTCCGCACACCTGATTTTGAAAAAGTTTCTTCTCTGCTAAAGAACAAAGTAATTTTTGATGGAAGAAATTTATATGGATTAAATCAAATGAAAGAATTAGGTTATTTTTATTGTAGCATCGGACGTCAAACTGTCACTAAATAAAATTAATATGAAAAAATTATTCTACTTTTTTATTGTTGGAATGCTAATTTCAGAAATTGGACATTCTCAGGATTTAACTATAACAGATAACAGCAAATTGTTTTATAAATTTAACGAGTTTGATAAAGCAGTTACTTATGAATTTGCAATAAAATCGATCACTCCAACAATTGCATACGAATGGAGCAATTCAAACAAGGGTGAAAACGGTCTTGGAATTGTAACCCAAGAGGCAATGGAAGGAGCAATTAATCTTACTTTTTATTATATCGAAGATGGTTTTATTACACTGTATGATCGCACACCTTCTTTTTTAATCAGCAGGAAAATTTACGAAGAATTAAAAGAAACAAAAAAATCCCGTATTCGCATACAGGACAATGAAAACACAAATACGTTGGAACTTATCGGGATCGAAGATTATGATCTAATAATAAATAAAGAAGAAAAGAAAGTAAAAGTATTGCATGCAACATTGAGTGGTGATTCTGGTTATGAAATCTGGATCCTGGATAATCCCGGCTTCCCAATTGTTGTAAAACTAAAAACTTTTAAGGAATACGAATTGAAAGAAGTAAAACAATAAATAGTCAATCAATATTTATGAAGCGAATTTTAATAACAGGAGCAGCAGGTTTTTTAGGCTCGCATTTATGTGATCGGTTTATCAAAGAAGGTTATCATGTAATTGGTATGGATAATTTAATCACAGGCGACTTAAAAAATATTGAACATTTAATGAAGCTGGAGCATTTTGAATTTTATCATCACGATGTTTCAAAATATGTTTTTGTTCCCGGCCAATTAGATTATATTCTTCATTTTGCTTCACCCGCTTCACCTATTGATTATTTAAAAATTCCAATTCAAACACTAAAAGTAAGTTCTCTTGGAACCCACAACCTGCTTGGATTAGCACGTGTAAAAAAAGCAAGAATATTAGTTGCTTCTACTTCTGAAGTATATGGCGACCCCATGGTACATCCACAAACAGAAGAATATTGGGGCAATGTAAATCCAGTTGGCCCACGTGGTGTTTACGATGAAGCAAAACGTTTTATGGAAGCAATAACAATGGCTTATCATACTTATCATGGAGTTGAAACACGTATCATTCGGATATTTAATACGTATGGCCCACGTATGCGACTGAATGACGGACGTGTATTGCCCGCATTCATTGGACAAGCATTACGTGGTGAAGATCTGACCATGTTTGGTGATGGTTCACAAACACGTTCATTTTGTTATGTTGATGATCTTGTTGAAGGGATCTATCGTTTATTGATGAGTGATTACACACAACCAATGAACATAGGTAATCCAAGTGAAATTACGATCAAAGAATTTGGTGAGGAAATTATAAGATTGACCGGTACTTCTCAAAAACTAATTGTTAAACCATTGCCACAAGATGATCCGAAACAACGCAAACCGGATATTACCAAAGCCAGAGAAATACTTGGCTGGGAGCCGAAAGTGAACAGAGCTCAAGGTTTAAAAATCACTTACGATTATTTTAAAAATCTTTCTAAAGAGGAGTTATACAAAACTGCACATCGATTTGATTAAACATTTTAATATTACTGTTACCGGAAAAGTACAAGGTGTATTTTTTCGTGCTCATACGGAGACCGAAGCAAAAAAACTTGGCTTAACCGGTTTTGTCCGCAATGAATCTAATGGAACCGTTTATATAGAAGCGGAAGGAGAAGAGGAACAATTAAAAGAACTTCTGAAATGGTGTAGATCCGGACCGATTAAAGCTGTTGTTCAGGAAGTAAAATTTACTGAAAGTGCATTAAAAAATTATTCTAATTTCAATATCAAAAAATTATTTTAACACCCGTGACAAGAAGATTATTTCTTGCAATCCCCTGCCCGACAGAAGTCAGAGACTACCTTGAAAAACTAAAGGAAGTCAATAAAGATATTTCAGGAATAAAATGGATGAGGCCTCACAATTTGCATCTTACCGTTTATTTTATGGGTAATACAAAAAAAGAAGATTTTGATAAAATCATAACAACCGTGTTGCCAATAATAAATTCACAGGAAAAATTTATACTTGAATTTGATAAAATTTGTTTTGCACCAACAAAAAGACCCAAGATGATCTGGGCAAGGTTTCATAAAAATAATTCATTCACACAGCTTGTCAATTTGATTCACGGGGCACTTAAAGCTATAATTCCTCCGGATAAATTTTATTATGAAGAACCTGTTCCGCATATAACATTGGCAAGATTTCATCCGATAAAAGAAATTGAAAGTATAAACATACAACCCCAACCACAACTATCACAAATTCATTTTACTTCCTGCCAGCTTTGGGAATCACGATCAAGTCAGGATGGTGTAAAATATGAAAATGTGGCTCCTGTCTTTTATCTTAAAAAATAAAGCCTTTGAAAAGATTCTTTTTCTTATTTCAAACCAATATAAATCAAGTAAATTCTTATTTTTGTTAATTCGAATAAATAATATTTATGGAACATGATTTTTTTGCACATTCAAGTGCGTTTATTGATGAAGGGTGTAAAATTGGGAAAGGAACCAAAATATGGCATTTCTCTCACATAATGGCCAATTGCATACTTGGAGAAAGATGCAACATCGGGCAAAATGTTGTGATCTCTCCTGAAGTAGTTTTAGGAAAAAATGTAAAAATACAAAACAATGTTTCCATCTATACCGGTGTAACTTGTGATGATGATGTTTTTTTAGGACCTTCGATGGTTTTCACCAATGTAATTAATCCTCGAAGTGCCATCAATCGTAAAAATGAATATGCAAAAACACATGTAGGAAAAGGCGTTTCCATTGGGGCAAATGCAACCATTGTATGTGGTCATGATATTGGTGAATATGCATTTATAGGTGCCGGTGCGGTGGTTACAAAAAATGTTCAACCTTACTCATTATGGGTTGGAAATCCGGCAAAACAAATGGGATGGATCAGTGAATACGGACATCGGTTGAAATTTGACAAAGATGGAATTGCTATTTGTCCTGAGAGTAAAGAGAAATATAAATTAGAAGGAAATGAAGTGAGTAAAGTAAGTTAAATAGGTTGAATAAGGCCAAAGAGTTAAATTAGGCGAAAGAGTTAAATTAGGCGAAATACTCAATTAACTGATTTAACCCAATTATCAAATAAAAAAATATGAATAAAATAAAATTCGCAGTAATTGGTCAGGGGCACATCGGTAAACGTCACGCAGAAATGATCCGAAGGAATGAAGAAGCTGAACTGATTGCTGTATGCGATATTCAAAGCAAAGAACAATTAGGAATCACAGATCTAAAAGAAAAATTCTATACTACTGCCGAAGAACTTTTAGCTGCTCATCCCGAAATTGAAGTAGTAAATATTTGTACCCCAAACGGATTGCATGCCAAACATTCACTGACAGCATTGGAAGCAGGGAAAAATATTGTTTGCGAAAAGCCGATGGCGCTTAGCAAAGCAGATTGTGAAACAATGATCCATAAAGCATTACAAATTCATAAAACTGTTTTTTGTGTGATGCAAAATCGTTTTTCACCACCTTCTGTTTGGTTGAAAAAAATAGTGAAAGAAAAAATCATAGGAGATGTATATATGGTTCAATTGAATTGCTATTGGAACCGTGATGAACGTTATTATAAAAAAGGTGGTTGGAAAGGAACTCAGGAATTAGATGGAGGGACATTGTTCACACAGTTTTCACATTGGATCGATCTGTTGTATTGGATCTTTGGCGACATGAAAGATATTCAGGCACGATTTAATGATTTCAATCACGCTAATTTAACCGAATTTGAAGACAGCGGATTTGTGAATTTTAATTTTTCCAATGGAGGAATGGGATGTATCAATTACTCTACAGCCGTTTGGAGCAGTAATTTGGAAAGCAGCATAACGATTGTTGGAAGCAAAGGAAGTGTAAAAGTAGGCGGACAATACATGGATCAGGTAGAATACTGTAACATCAAAGATTATAAACTGCCAAGCCTTGACCCTACCAATGAAGCGAATGATTATGGCACATACAAAGGATCGGCAAACAATCATCCGCAAGTAATAGCTAATGTTATTGATACTTTAAAAGGACGCACTACTATTACAACAAACGCAATGGAAGGATTGAAAGTAGTTGATATTATTGAACGTATTTATTCTTTAAGGAAAGAAAATAGAAAATCATAAATCAAAACTAGCCTATGAAAAATCAAATTCTTAAAATAATGATTGGGTCATTTTTCCTGATGACCTTTTTTTATTCTTGTAAAAAAGATGTCCCCTCAGGTAAAATTAATTATGTAGGTACCTGGACATCACAATATTCTGATGAAACAATAATAATTGATTCAAACGGAGGAGGATCTTGGGAAAGCAATAGTGGAGGTGTTTCTAAAAATATTAGTGGCAGAGTGGTATTTAAATCTCCCGGATTTATTATTAAGGCGTTGGGGTTTAAAAAGAAGTTTACAATTGAAACAGAACCAACTCTTTCAGTAAATAGTTATAGTGGGAATTATTATTATGCAACATTTAATGGAACTAATTTTACAAGAAACTAGTTCAAAAGAACATTATTATGATCAATAAAATAAAAAATAAAGAAGCAAAAATTGCCGTTATCGGACTGGGATATGTTGGTTTACCAATCGCCTTGGCATTTGCAAAAAAAGTAAAAGTAATCGGTTTCGATATCAATGAAGAACGTGTGAAGATGATGCAAAATAATATCGATCCGTCTCAGGAATTAGATACAAAAGATTTTGAAGGATGTGATATTGAATTCACCACATCAATTGATGTTTTAAAATCGGCTAACTTTTTTATTGTTGCTGTTCCTACACCTATTGATGAACACAACTTACCGGATCTTAAACCATTACTTGGTGCTTCCCGTTCCGTTGGAAAAGCATTAAAAAAAGGTGATTATGTAGTTTATGAATCAACCGTTTATCCCGGTTGTACGGAAGAAGATTGTATTCCTGTCCTGGAAGAAGTTTCCGGATTAAAATTTAAATCTGATTTTAAAGTAGGTTACTCTCCTGAACGGATAAACCCGGGTGATAAAGAACATACCATCACTAAAATTTTAAAAGTAGTTTCCGGTTGCGATGATGAATCATTAGACAATATTGCTGAAACTTATAAAATAATTGTAGAACCCGGTGTTCATAAAGCAACGTCCATAAAAGTAGCAGAAGCAGCTAAAATTATTGAAAATACACAACGTGATGTGAACATTGCATTGATGAATGAGCTGTCAATTATTTTTAGTCGTATCGGGATCAATACCTATGATGTATTGGAGGCAGCCGGAACAAAATGGAATTTCTTAAAATTTTCTCCCGGCTTAGTTGGTGGACACTGCATTGGCGTTGACCCTTATTACTTAACTTACAAAGCCGAAGAACTGGGATACCATGCCCGTGTGATAAACTCTGGGCGTTATGTAAATGATTCAATGGGATTTTATGTAGCGAAACAAACTGTTAAAAAAATTATTGCTGCTAAAAAAAATTTTGCAGAATCAAGGGTTTTAGTGATGGGTGCGACATTTAAAGAAAATGTAAGCGATATCCGTAATTCTAAAGTTTCGGATGTGATCAAGGAATTTAAATCATTTGGAGTTAAGGTTGATGTTGTTGATCCTCATGCTGAGTCGGATGAACTAAAACATGAATATGGATTTGAATTAACCCAAACAATCGGCAAAGGTTATGATGCTGTTGTGGTAGCTGTAAATCACAAAGAATATTTAGGATTAGATGAAGCTTATTATACTTCTATCCTTTCTGAAGGAGGAATTTTAGTGGATATAAAAGGGATCCTGAAAGGAAAAATTAAAAATTTAACTTATTGGAGTTTATAATCTGCGAAATACGCCCTTCGACAAAGCTCAGGGTGACAACGAATTTACGAATCTGGGTGTTTGCTTATTGATTGTGAGAAACTTTATATTAATATTAATACTAATTACAACTCTACTTTCTTTCTCACTAATAAAGACAGGGAATAAGAAGCTTATTGCTCATTGGACAAGCGAAAAAGATCTGTATGATTTGAAAATAAATGACACACTAATTTTCACAAAAACAAAATATTCCGACAAGTTATATAAATGGGGAGGTGCTTTAGCAGGAATAAACTTAGGTGCAGATAATAATTTTTCTGAATTTAATAATGTTTTATGCAGTGATGAAACAAGCCCGGTTAGATACGAAGATGAAAAGTGGAATTTGAATAATGATACAATAACCATTAGCAGCTCTGAAAGAAAGATGGACTGGAAAGTAATTCATATAAATAATAAAAAATTTATTATTGTAGTTTTAACAACAAACTCAAGATGAAAAAAATATTAATCACCGGAGGTGCCGGATTTATTGGGTCACATGTTGCCCGGTTGTTTGTCAATAAATATCCGAATTATCAAATTGTGAATTTAGATAAATTGACTTATGCCGGCAATTTGGAAAATTTAAAAGATATTCAAGAAAAAACAAATTACACATTTGTAAAAGGAGATATTGTTGATGCCGGTTTTATTAATGAATTATTTGCGCTCCATAAATTTGATTCTGTCATTCACCTTGCTGCTGAGAGTCATGTGGACAGAAGTATTTCAAATCCATTAGAATTTGTAATGACCAATGTGATCGGCACAGTTAATTTATTAAATGCAGCGAAAAATGAATGGAAAGAGAATTTTTCAGCTCATCGTTTCTATCATGTTTCGACTGATGAGGTTTATGGAACTTTGGGCGAAACGGGAATGTTCACTGAAACAACCGCTTATGACCCACATAGTCCCTACTCCGCATCAAAAGCCAGCTCCGACCATTTTGTGAGAGCCTATCATGATACGTATGGATTAGATGTGGTGATTTCAAATTGCTCCAACAATTATGGAAGCCATCATTTTCCGGAAAAATTAATTCCTTTATCAATTCACAATATCAAAACCAACAAACCTATTCCTATCTATGGAAAAGGAGAAAATATCCGTGATTGGTTATGGGTAGAAGATCATGCAAGAGCGATTGATCTGATTTTTCATGATGCAAAAAGTGGTTCTACTTATAACGTTGGTGGGCATAATGAGTGGACAAATATCGATCTGATTCGTTTGTTATGTAAAATAATGGATAGGAAATTAAATCGTGCTGAAGGTGAATCTGCAAAACTCATTACTTATGTAAAAGACCGTGCAGGACACGATCTACGTTATGCCATCGATTCATCAAAACTTCAAAAAGAATTAGGTTGGACACCGTCTTTACAATTCGAAGAAGGATTAGAAAAAACTGTTGATTGGTATTTAGAAAATGAAGAATGGCTGAACCATGTAACTTCAGGGAATTATAAAAAATATTACGAAGAACAATATATTAAAAGATAGTTTAGCTTTTCCCCGTCATTGCGAGGGAGGAACGACAGAAGGAATCTCCTAAAACAGATTGCTTCATCACGCCAAAAAACGTGAATCGCAATGACACACTATGTATAATAAACCTTTTCATACAATCGATATTTCAAATTTAACCTTTTTGGTTACAGGTGGCGCTGGATTCATAGGTTCTAATATTGTGGAATATCTATTAAAGTACAAAGCAAAAAAAGTTATCGTTCTTGATAATTTAGCAACCGGTTTTGAAGAAAACATTCAAGACTATTTTTCATTACCTAACTTTCAATTCATAAAAGGAGATATCTGCAATATTGATGATTGTCGCAAAGCAAGTGTAGGAGTTGATTATGTTTTTCATCAGGCAGCATTAGGTTCTGTACCTCGTTCCATACAAAACCCCATCGCTACCCATAATGTAAATGCAACAGGTTTTATCAATGTATTAATTGCAGCGCGTGATGCAAAAGTAAAACGAGTTGTTTATGCCAGTTCATCTTCTGTTTATGGTGACAGCAAAATTTTACCGAAGGTTGAAGATCAAATAGGGAAACAACTTTCGCCTTATGCTGTTTCAAAAATGACCAATGAATTATATGGCGAAATTTTTGCAAAAACCTATAACATGGAAATTATAGGCTTGCGTTACTTCAATATTTTTGGGCCACGTCAAAATCCGAAAGGAGAATATGCAGCTGCAATTCCTTTGTTCATCAATGCATTGCGTAACAATCAAGCTCCTGCAATAAATGGTGATGGCGAACAAACCCGTGATTTTACATTTGTAGCAAATGCTGTTCAGGCAAATGTCAAAGCTATGTTTGCAGAAAATGTTAACACAGAAGGAAACGTATTTAATATTGCTGTTGGTGAACGTGTTTCTTTAAACCAATTAATTGAAATATTAAGAAAACTGATCGGAACAAAGATTCAACAAACATACAGAGCTGAAAGATCCGGTGATGTACGCGATTCATTAGCTGATATTTCAAAAGCACAAAATATTTTAAATTATCAGCCGCAAATAAAAATTGAAGAAGGATTAAAATATACATTGGAATGGTTTTCAAGAAATTATAAATAACAAAGTGGGACTATTCGATATCTTCAAAAAAAACAAACGTTTAAAAACTCCGGTAGATCTATCGGTGCTGGAATCTGATATTCATTCTCATTTAATTCCCAATATTGATGATGGTTCCAAGGGAGTTGAAGATAGTGTAAAAATGATCTCTGCTCTTCATCAATTAGGATACAATAAGATCATAACAACGCCTCACATCATGGGCGATTTTTATAAGAACACTCCCGAAAATATTTTAAGCGGCTTAGAAAAAGTAAAACAATCTCTTAAAGAAGAAAATATACCTGTCGAATTATCAGCTGCAGCTGAATATTATTTGGATTATGATTTCGAAAAAAAATTGGATGAAGAAAAATTATTGACCTTCGGAAATAATTATTTACTGTTCGAAGTTTCGTATATGAATCCACCGGATAATATGAATCATATGATTTTTAAAATGCAAACACTTGGGTACAGGCCGGTATTAGCACATCCTGAACGTTATAATTTCTGGCATACCGAATTTGAAAAATATGAATCCTTTATTGATAAAGGCGTTTTACTGCAAATGAATATCAATTCATTAACCGGTTATTACTCTATACCTACAAAAAGAATTGCCGAACAAATGATCGATAAAAATATGATCTCCTTCCTGGGAACCGATTGCCACCATATTGGGCATGTTAACTTAATGAAAGAAGTGGTGTATGAAAAACATTTACAAACACTTATTGAAAGTGGAACTTTATTAAATAAGAGCTTATAGTTCCAAATGAAAAAATCATTTCTTCTTTTCCTGACAATGTCGCTCTTATTTGCTTGCTCATCCGACACAAAAAAAAACGAAAAAGAAACGGGTATTCTTCCTAAAGAAGAATTGATACCTGAAATTGAATATGAAATTGTTGGCAGAATTCCACATGACACCAATTCATTTACAGAAGGCTTATTATTCCATAACAACAGGTTATTCGAAAGCACTGGTTCTCCAGAAAATTTACCACAAACAAAATCTGTATTTGGAATTATAGATACCGTAACCGGTAAAATAATTGAAAAGGCTGAACTGGGAAAAAAATATTTTGGGGAAGGAATTGTTATCTTAAATGATAAAGTTTTTCAATTGACCTATAAAAATCAAATCGGTTTTATTTATGATGCAAAAACATTTAAACTAATTGGACAATTCAGTTATACTAACAAAGAAGGATGGGGAATGACAACTGATGGAAAAAATCTCATAATAAGCGATGGAACAAGCAATTTAACTTATTTAGATCCGGATACCTTTGAAGAAATAAAATCTATTAGTGTAAGTAACGCAGGCTATGCTGAAGATAATTTAAATGAATTGGAATTTATCAAAGGATATATTTATGCTAATATATGGACAAAAAACTATGTTGTAAAAATTGATACAACAACAGGAAAAGTTGTCGGCACCATAAATTTTGCAGCTTTAACAGATGAGGCAAAAAGCAAAAACCCAAATTCAGAAGTATTAAACGGCCTAGCTTATGACACCAAAACAGATAAACTTTATGTCACCGGAAAATTGTTTCCTTATATCTTTGAAATAAAATTGAAGGAATAAAAATTTATACTCGGCTAACTCTTTAATGGCCTGGCATAAGCTAGCACATCTTTATCAGTAATTGTTTTATCACATAAAATGATTAATCGCTCTACCACATTTCTAAATTCGCGAATATTACCCGTCCAGTTTATTTTTTGTAATTCTTTGATCGCTTCTTTTGTCATGACTTTTAATGGCATGCCATGATCTTCGCAAATTAATTTCAGGAAGTGCTCTGCCAACAAAGGAATATCTTCCTTTCGTTCGTTCAAAGATGGAACATGAATTAAAATGACACTTAAACGATGGTAAAGGTCTTCGCGGAAATTTCCGGCTGCAATTTCTTTTTGCAGATCTTTATTGGTAGCTGCTACAATTCGCACATTTACTTTTATTTCTTTCTCCCCTCCTACCCTGGTAATTTTATTTTCCTGCAATGCCCGTAATACTTTTGCTTGTGCAGAAAGACTCATATCCCCGATCTCATCTAAAAAGATGGTACCGCCTTCTGCTTGTTCAAACTTCCCTTTACGCTGACTGATCGCTGAAGTAAAAGCACCTTTCTCATGTCCAAACAACTCACTTTCTATTAATTCACTTGGTATAGCAGCGCAATTCACTTCGATCAAAGGAGCATTGGCACGATTACTTTTTTCGTGCAACCAACGGGCAACAAGTTCTTTTCCACTTCCATTTCCTCCTGTAATTAAAACACGAGCATCCGTTGGTGCAACACGTTCGATCATTTCCTGAATCTGGACAATCGCTTTTGATTCCCCGATCATATCGAAAGTTTTGCTCACCTTTTTCTTCAACACTTTTGTTTCTGTAACCAATGTTGATTTATCCATTGCATTACGAATGGTTACCAACAAACGATTCAGATCCAATGGTTTTGCAATAAAATCAAATGCTCCTTTTTTTACAGCTTCCACCGCAGTTTCGATATTACCATGCCCAGAGATCATCACCATTGGAGTATCTGCAGCAAATTGCATTACTTTATCCAACACTTCGATGCCATCCATTTTAGGCATTTTAATATCGCACAGAATGATATCATATTTTTCTTTCTGGATCATAGCTAATCCTTCAGCACCATCAGCAGCTTCATCCACCTGATATTTTTCGTATTCTAAAATTTCACGTAAGGTTTTACGAATACTTTTTTCATCATCAATGATCAATAGTTTTGCCATGTTTGATTTTTTATTTGAGACAACAATGTTAAAATAATAATTTTATTAACCACATAGAAGCAAAGTTTTTAATTATTAAAGTTTTTCCGTAGAGGTTTTGATTGAAAAAGAAATATTAAGCGTAACAAAAATTATTTTTATATGTCCTAATCTTTTTACTTTGTTTCTACGCGGTTTAAAATTATTAAAACTTATTCATTCATCAACTGATACAAAATACCTTCTTTCAAAGAATACGTTGACAATCGCATTTTTTTAATATCGAAAGATGTTAAAATAAAGTTGACCAGAATACTTGAAATTACCATCATATCCACACGCATGGCTACTAAACCTTTCATCTTCAAACGTTCTTCTTTTGTTGAACTTAATATTGAATTATAGATAGCTTCACAATCATCTAAATTAAAAGTGTATTCGGTTTTGTCATCTAAAATATGAGGTGAATAAAACCGATGTGCGATCATCTCTGCTAAAGAATCAAATGAACCGGAAGAACCAATAAGTTCGCATATAGGATTTTTTTTGATAGCTTCAAAAAGTGGTTGTAATTCTTTTTGCAGGTATTTAGTTAGTTCAGAAACTTCTTTATCTGTAATAGGGTCAGAAGGATCAAATAATTCCAGCAAACGAGCAGCACCTAATAAAAAACTTTGTTTCCAAAAGATCTTATTTTTGTTTGCAATGATGAACTCGGTACTTCCGCCCCCAATATCTATGATCAATGAAACATTATCATTCATTTCCACAGCATCACGCACACCACAATAAATCAACTCGGCTTCTTTATCACCCGAGATTACCCGAACATCAATATTGATCTCTTCCTTTACTTTTTCAACAAATTCAGATCCGTTAGAAGCACTTCTAATTGCAGAAGTGGCAAATGCAACAATTTTTTCTGCATTATATTCTTCAATAATTTTTTTATAGGTTAAAAGAGCATCGATGCCACGTTGAAAAGGAGCAGGAGCGACAATTGCCTTATTGATTCCACCTTCACCTAGCTTAACAGAAATCTTTGTTTGAAATATATGGTTGTAGGTATTGTCGGAATTGATCTCTACGATCAGTAAATTGAACGTATTTGTTCCTAAATCGATAATTGCTACTCTCATAAATGACAATATTGTTGATGTTTAAAAGTATCAATAACAATTTAAGAATACAATAAAATACAAATAAAATTATGTTTTATAAAAAAGCCATTTGCCTAATTCTTTCCAGGTAACTTTTTTACCATACATCAAAATTCCTGTGCGATAAATACGTGCTGCAAGCCAGGTTGTAAAAATAAAACCAATCACCAACAATCCCATTGATAAAGCTACCTCCCACATTGGTACTCCAAAAGGCAAACGAACCATCATAATAATTGGAGACGTAAAAGGAATGATTGAAAACCAAAAAGCCATTGAGCTTTGCGGATCCTGAATCACGTTTTGTGCGATCACAAAAGAAAAAATAAGAGGGATTGTAATCGGCAACATAAATTGCTGCGTGTCTGCTTCATTATCTACAGCAGAACCAACGGCAGCAAATAATGCACTATACAATAAATAACCTGCTAAAAAATAAAATAAAAAACAAAGGAGAATACTTACGATATCAACACTCTTAAAATCATTCCACAATTTTGTAACTTCATTTGGCTGCTGAATTGCTTTCATGTCCGTATAATTCAGTGCTGATCCTACTTTCATCACTTCTTCCTTTTGCTGAATTTGCTTCATGTCAATATTCTTTAAAATAGTGACTGTGGCAACACTATATAAGGTAAACGTTAAGATCACCCATAATAAAAATTGAGTTAATCCAACAAATGCAACCCCGATAATTTTTCCCATCATCAATTGAAATGGTTTTACCGATGACAAGATTACTTCCACAATACGACTCGTTTTTTCCTCCATCACTCCTCTCATCACCTGTACTCCGTACATAAAAATAAACATGTAAATTAATATCCCCGCACCGAAACCAATACCCATATATAAACCGGTATTTGTTTTTTTGCTTTTTCCGGTTGCCTCCAATTCTTCGGTTAATACAGTGAATCGGGAACTCTCTTCAGCATCCTTAATTAAGTTCAGATCAACATTATTTTTTGTAAGAAGAACGTCATTCATCATTTTACTTAAAGTATTTCCAACATACTCCTCTGTAGCAATTCCTAATTGTTTTTTGTAGAACAATTTCAATGCTTTTCCTCCTTCTAAAATATTATGTGGGATATACAAGATAGCATCGTAATCAGTATCGTAAAAACCTTCCTGTGCTTTTTCAAATGATATTTCGGGATAATCAAAATGGATAAATTTTTTTTCAGGGATCAATCCTCTAAACACAAAACTTTCATCAATAACTTCAATATTCTGTTTATCCGGTTTTTGCATCGCCAACCAAATAGGAACGATCATAATACCAGCCATTAAAACAGGGCCAAGAATTGTCATGATGATGAACGACTTTTTCTTTACCCTGGAAAGGTATTCACGTTTGATGATGAGAAGTATTTTATTCATACTTTACGAATTTAAAACAAATTAAAAATTAAAAAAACATCCCCCAACTTCCCGCAATCTTTCGCGCCCCCCTTCGATAACGCACAAAACCTCGCACAAGGGGGACATTAAAAATTTAAGCTTACTCTGAAAAATTACTTTTAGTTCCTATTGTATTTCCTTCATTTACTTTTGAAATAAAAATATCATTCATGCTTGGTACAATTTCTTTGAATAAATGAATTTCAGCAACAGGAATAATTGCTTGTAACAGATCGTTGGAAGTTGTTTTTCCCAATAATTTAACTTGAGCCCTGTTGAATTCGCCTTCAGTTGTATGTTCCATCAATTCTGCGCCAGTCCACATTGCATTGGTAAATCCCATCATGTTCCCGGTAAATTCAAGTTCGTAAGTATTTGATTTGTATTGTTTACGAATTTCTTTTACCGAACCATCCAGAATTTTTTTTGATCTATTGATCAACGCAATATTATCACATAATTCTTCTACCGAACCCATATTGTGTGTCGAAAACAAAATAGTAGATCCTTGCTTTTTTAAATGTAATATCTCGTTTTTTATAATGTTCGCATTGATAGGATCAAAACCGCTGAAGGGCTCATCCAAGATCAATAATTTAGGTTCATGCAGCACGGTAACAATAAACTGTACTTTTTGTTGCATCCCTTTTGAAAGCTCTTCTACTTTTTTGTGCCACCAGGCATCGATCTCAAATTTTTCAAACCATTCCTTTAACTTTTTCTTCGCTTCAGCTTTTTTCATCCCTTTCAATTGCGCCAGATACAATGCTTGTTCACCTACCTCCATTTTTTTGTACAAACCGCGCTCTTCAGGTAAATACCCAATTTGCTCCACATGTTTTTGAGTAAGTTTTTCACCTTCAAAAAAAAGCTCCCCGCTATCGGGTCCGGTAATTTGATTGATAATACGGATCAGAGAAGTTTTTCCTGCACCATTCGGCCCAAGTAAACCAAAAATACTTTGTGTTGGAATATCTATTGTAACATCATCTAAAGCTGTATGGCTTGCATATTTTTTGACGATATTTTTTGCGGACAAGATGTTCATTGGTTCATTGGTTTACTAGTTTACTGGTTCACTGGGAGTTTTCTTGCCAATGAATTTCATATACGCGTTTAATTTAAAGTGAATAGTTTCTAATTTTGTGAAGAGTTGGTTGTATTGAACTTCAGTAATTAAGTTTCTATTTTTTGCTTTCGTTATCCAGGTTTTAGTCTCTAAAATTGAGCCTCTTGAATAAAAACAAAACTGCCTGTTTTCTTTATAAAAAAATCTACCGTATCCTTCCGCTATATTTGCTGCGATTGAATCTGAAGAACGGATTATTTGCTTGCCAATTGTATCCTGAGCAAGAAAATTCCATGTAATTACAATGTTCCAAATTTCATCTGCTATTTCATTGGATAAATTATAAACATCCAAATTTTCCAAAACAAATTTTCCCATATTTTAGATTATATATCTTATAAAATATTTTTGGAACATACTAATGAACAAATGAACCAGTTAAACAATTGAACTAATGTACTACTCAAAATATTGTTTCATACGCTCAAAAAAACCTTTGTCCTTTCTACTTGGGTGTGGCTTAAAATTTTCTGCAGTCCGAAGGTCCTCCAATATTTTCTTTTCATCCTTTGTAAGATGCTGCGGAGTCCAAACATTGATATTCACTAAAATATCTCCACGGGAATAGCTATTAATATCAGGTAACCCTTTTCCTTTTAAACGAAGAACTTTTCCACTTTGTGTACCTGCATCAATTTTCACTTTTGCTTTTCCATCAATAGTAGGTACTTCAATTTGTGTTCCTAATGCAGCATCCACAATACTGATATAGTGATCATAGAATAAATGTAATCCATCACGTTTCAATAATTCGTGTTCGATTTCCTCGATCACAATTATGAGATCTCCGGCAACACCGCCACGAGCGCCCATATTACCTCTTCCACTTACAGAAAGCTGCATTCCATCAGCAACACCGGCTGGAATATTGATTGTTATTATATCTTCATCGCGAACAATTCCATCACCATGACAAACAGTACATTTATCAGTAATTATTTGTCCTTCACCACCACAAGTAGGGCAAGTGCTGGAGGTTTGCATAGCACCAAGGATGGTATTTGTAACACGTGTTACTTGTCCGGTTCCTCTGCAAGTCCCACAGGTATTAAATGCGGAACCATTTTTTGCTCCGCTTCCGCTACATGATTTACAAGAAACATATTTATTTACTTTGATTTTTTTCTCAACACCATTCGCAATTTCTTCCAATGTCATTTTTACTTTTACGCGCAGGTTAGAGCCCCGGTTTACGCGTCTGCCTCCTCTTCCACCTCCACCAAAACCACCACCTCCTCCACTAAAGTGACCACCAAAAATATCTCCAAACTGGCTGAAGATATCATCCATATTCATTCCGCCAAATCCTCCCTGGCCTTGACCTCCACCGAAACCACCAGCACCACCGACACCAGCATGTCCATACTGGTCATATCGCTGTTTTTTCTCCGCATTACTCAACACCTCGTATGCTTCTGCTGCTTCCTTAAACTTTTCTTCTGAAGGTTTATCTCCGGGGTTTTTATCGGGGTGAAATTTTATCGCCATTTTGCGATATGCCTTTTTTATTTCATCAGCACTCGCATTTTTTTGAATTTCTAATATTTCGTAATAATCTTTTTTTGACATTTTTTTTATTTGAAAATTTGGGAATTAGCTAATTTGAAAATAATAAAATTTGAAAATAGAAAACGAATTGATTTTGTAAATACAATCCGAAATTTTTCAAATGGACACCTTTTCAAATTGACAATTAACTACCGATAACTACTTTGGCAAAGCGAATCACCTTGCCATTTAAAATATACCCTTTTTCTAATTCTTCAACTATTTTACCTTTCAACTCTTCAGATGGAGCCGGAATATTAGTAATTGCCTCATGTAAATCAGTATCAAAGACTTCACCAACAGATTTCATTTCTTCCAGACCTTTTTGCAAGAGTGAAGTTTTAAATTTATTATAGATCAAATTTACACCATCATTTATCGCCTTCACATCCGTGATCCCAGCATTTGATTTAATGGCCCTGTCAAAATCATCAATAACAGGCAGAAGTGTTTTGAAAAAATCCTCCCCTGCTGTTTTCATCAGATCTATCTTCTCTTTTGCAGTACGTTTTCTGAAATTATCAAACTCGGAATACAAACGAATATATTTATCATTCAATTCGTCAATTTGTGCTTGCAGCTCAATTATTTTCGATTCCTTTTCATCAACAACCTGAACCGAATTTTCTGCTTGTTCCTGCTTCTTTTCTTCGTTCACTGTTTCGTTCTCGTGTGTCCCCATTTTTTTAAATATATTTTTTATTTTTTTCATATAAAATTTAACCCGCTTATTCTCTCAAATTATTTGCCACCAAAGATAATAAGACAATTTGACATAAAACCCTCAAATTAAAAAAGACAGAACCAAAAAAGTTCTGTCTTTTGTGCCATAAAAGTGCGTTTCTATTTACTAAATTTAAATTCTGTTCGTCTGTTTAATTGATGTTCTAATTCGGAACAATCAACTCCATTTTGGCAACGATTTATTATTTTGGTTTCCCCAAAACCCTTTGCCATTAGTCTGCTTTTACTGATACCTTCAATAATAAAATATTCCATTACTTTTTGGGCTCTTTTTTCGGATAAGGTCATGTTATAAGCATCATCTCCGTTTGAATCGGTGTGGCTGGAAATAAGCAATTTCAAAGCAGTATTTTGTTTCAGGGCCTCAATGATCTTATCTAATTTTACCATTGATTCTGCTTTAATTTCTGCAGAATTTGATTCATAATAAATGTTTTCAATTACGGTTAATTCAGATTGTTGGGACGCTCCGAAATTTTTTATCTTCAATTGTGTATCTTCTTCGCTTTCTCTCGCTAGTGTATTTAATTCTGCCGGCAAAAGTTCATAGGTGAATCCTTTATCAGATTTTATAAATGTCCTAATGATTGTTCCATCAGGTTTTGCAGCATATAAAACACCATCTTTTATTTTTTTATCATTAGAGGCTTTTACGCTGATCTTATAGGATTCATTTGCATTCAGATTTTTAAATGTAAAATCACCATAATTATTGGTAGTAGTTGATTGCAGCTCGGTTTCTTGCTGATCCTGTAAAACGACCTTTTGGTCAGAAACGGGTTGCATATTTTTTTTACCTGTTAACAGTTTACCGTTATATTCAACTGTTATTATTTGTGGACCGGTATTATCTCCACATTTGTGGCTACTTACCGTTCCAATTTTTACTTTGATTGGTTCTAATTCCTGGGTTTCTATGGTTTTTGTTTTTTTATTGGTAACTTCTACTACAATATTTTTTATTACAAAAGTTGAACCCGGTTTAAATTTGCCAATTAAGGAGATGGTCTCACTATTAAACCCGAAATTTTTATTTACTGAGGTTGTATTTTTCCCTAATTCTGAAAAATCGCAATTGTAAGAAATTAATTGAACATCTTTGGTGGAACCAATAGTGACCAATGTTAAAGTTGGGAACTGTAGCATATCGCTTACCGTTGAAACATCTCCATCAGCAAAACAAGATGCTTTTACTTGGATATCATTTTGAGAAAAAGAATTGTTTATTCCAAACAGAGATAAAAAAAAGAAAAAAAATCGAAACCGTTTGTTCATCTTTATTAGGAATTTTACCAAAGCTATAAAAAAATTAAATAGAAATGTTTATAAAGAAAGAAACATTAAATAAAAAAACAGAACCCAATTTTGAATTCTGTTTTTCGTTTTAGGAAGTAAAATTATTTTCCGCTTTTTATTAATTTACTGATTTCGTTTTCCAGTCCCGAACCACGCAACGATCCACTTGTTGCAACAATAATACCGTCTTCATCAATTAAAAAAGCTGCAGGAATAGAGTTAATACTATAAATAGCAGCCGCTTTTGATTGCCAATACCCAAGATCACTCACATGATTTTCCCATATCAATCCATCTTTGGCGATTGCATTAACCCATGCATCTTTATTATTATCAAGTGATACACTGTAAACAGTGAATCCTTTTGCTTTTTTACTAAATTTTGTGTCTTTGAATTTGTTATATGCAGCAACAACGGTAGGCATTTCTCTGCGACAAGGACCACACCAGGAAGCCCAAAAATCGATCAGTACAATTTTGCCTTTCAAGGATGAAAGGGCAATTTCTTTGCCTTGAGGATTATTAAATTTTAATTCGGGAGCTTTATTTCCAACATTAAGTCCTTCTGTGACTCCTGATTTTGCCTCTTGAATAGGATCACTTTTGGAATCCAACTTTATGAATCCGAAAGTAAGCAGCGATATTGCAGCTAATGCAATTAAAATGGTCGTTTTTTTCATGGTTACAAATTTACATTTTTTTTGTCATTTCAGGCTATCTGGAAATATCTCTTAAAAAAAAGGATGGAAATCCAGACTCATAATGAGTTTTGAAATGAATTGTTAATACTTTTTTACTTCCTAACAATTTGTGCGCCAAGTTTTTGTAAACGAGTATCAATGTTTTGATAACCACGATCGATCTGCTCAATATTATGAATGGTACTTTTTCCGTTTGCCGAAAGTGCGGCAATTAAAAGGGATACACCGGCACGAATATCCGGGGAAGTCATGGAAATACCTTTCAACTGGTGTTGCCTATTCAAGCCAATTACTGTTGCACGATGAGGGTCGCAAAGAATAATTTGTGCACCCATATCTATCAATTTATCTACAAAGAATAACCTGCTCTCGAACATTTTTTGATGGATCAAAGCAGTTCCTTTCGCCTGAGTTGCAACAACCAAAATAATACTCAACAAATCGGGGGTAAAACCAGGCCAGATAGCATCTGAAATAGTAAGAATAGAACCATCAATAAATGTATCAATTTCATAATTTTCCTGTGAAGGGATATAAATATCATCGCCTCTACGTTCTAATTTTATTCCCAATCGTTGAAATACACTTGGAATAACCCCCAACTCATCAAAATGAACATTTTTAATTGTAATTTCTGATTGCGTCATGGCAGCAAGTCCGATAAAACTTCCTACTTCGATCATATCGGGCAACATACGATGAGTTGTTCCTTTCAAATAATCAACACCTTCGATAATCAATAAATTAGAACCTATTCCGCTGATCTTCGCTCCCATGCGATTCAGCATTTTACAAAGCTGTTGAATATAAGGTTCGCAAGCTGCATTATAAATTGTTGTTGTTCCTTTTGCTAACACAGCAGCCATTAAAATATTGGCTGTTCCTGTTACAGAAGCCTCATCCAACAACATATAACAACCTTTTAAATTGCCGGCTTCTACTTTATAAAAATCATTTGCCTCATCGAAAATAAATTTTGCACCAAGTTTTTGGAAACCAATAAAGTGAGTGTCTAATCTTCGTCTTCCAATTTTATCACCACCGGGCTTAGGAATATATCCTTTTCCGAATCGGGAAAGTAATGGTCCAACAATCATAATGGAACCACGTAAAGCACCTCCTTTTTTTTTGAATTCAGCTGAATTCAGATAATCAACATTTACATTGTCTGCCTGAAAAGTGTATTCTTCAAAACCTGTTTTCTCTACTTTCACACCTAGATCACGCAACAGATCAATTAATTTATTTACATCTACAATATCAGGGATGTTGCTGATAACCACCTTTTCAGGAGTTAATAAAACAGCACACAATATTTGTAAAGCTTCGTTTTTTGCGCCTTGCGGAATAATTTCACCTTTTAGTTTTTTACCGCCAATGATTTCGAATGCACCCATTTTTTTATTTCGATTTAAGTTTGAAATTTACGCTACGAAATAAGAAATAAATCAGGCTAAAAAGATGGTAAAAAATCAAAATTTACGAACTATTGATTGTTAGTTAGTAGCTTTGGTTTGTGTAAAAAACAAACATTGCATACTGATTTTGCAATTTATAAATTGCAAGATTTATTTTACAACACAAACGCATCTGAAACCTAGCCATGCTTTTGGCTTTTCGTACTTTATAGAATCGGTGATCTTACATTCATCTAAACTATGCAGCCAGCTACCACCTTTTGAAACGCCCTTTTCTGCTATCATTTCGGCAACATTACCGATCGTGTTATATAAATTGAATTTATTTGGAGTTCCCCTTTTAGCAGGAACAGTAACATCAGAAGCATAACTTAACAGTGCCGCCTCTTTTACATTGTAGTTAAGTAGGTTGTTATTCACATGAATACCTTCGAAACCATAAATTTGACAGATGCCTGCATATGCGGCAATTTCCCATTCTTCTTTGGTCGGTAATCGATAATAAAAGGTCTTTGCTTTATAGCTACTTCCGAATGACGACTTCGGATTTATTCTGTCGGCAAAATATTTTACAATTTCTGTTCGCCATTTACAATAATTAACAGCTTGCTCGTAACTAACACCAACAACCGGATAATTACGATATGCAGGATGAGTCAAATAATAACGGACATATGGTTCGTTATAGGATAACGCATCACGCCAAACCAGTGTATCAGGCAATGACAATGAATAATTAATAGTATCATTTATTTGTAACCAATGCAAATACTCCAAATAATCTAAATTTCTAACTTCAGTCTGATCAATAAAAATAGAATCTTTTAACCAAACAGTTCCTGGAGGCGGATTCTGATATTGCTTTTCGACCTTACGAATTACATCGTATTTAGGCTGGCAACACATCAGCAGCAAACCTGTCATAAATAAAAAGAAAGTTTTCATAAGAGAATATTTCTCTTATAACGAAATGAGAATAAAAAGATACAGGTCAATTTTATTTAGCGATTTCCGGTTGAGAAAAAATTCGAAAAAGCTTTTCAGTTAAAAGGATATGCAATGAATTGTTCAAGAAGAAATTCATCTTGCATGGACCCCGAAGGATTCAAATATGAATAATACAAATGATGACGCTAATGTTGTTTGACCCCGAAGGGGTCGAATATCCTAATTTTGAATAAATCGTTCTATTAATATTAAATCCCTTCAGGATTTTTTTCAAAATGAAAAGGATAAAAAATTACTCCACAATATCCTAATTTTGAATGAATCGTTCTATTAATATTAAATCCCTTCAGGATTTTTTTCAAAATGAAAAGGACAATATCCTAATTTTGAATGAA
>Ga0156174_1004_pt1 | contig 54825 bp, 49 predicted proteins | sample RifCSPlowO2_12_FD_107827 | JGI IMG/M metagenome (GOLD analysis project Ga0156174, IMG submission 107827) | Bacteroidetes bacterium RIFCSPLOWO2_12_FULL_35_15
AGAAACAAAAAATCTAGAGCAAACGATTCCTCCCCGCCTCTCTCCATTTTTCTGAATGTCTATGTGCGCGGCTAAAGCTCGCACCAAGACCTTCATGAAAAATGGAGTTCACCCCGACTCTGCACCGCGTTTGCTCATTCCTCACGCGCGTTTTCAAAATAGCATTTTTCTAAAAATTATGCACCATTGATTTGCGCTTACTTACGGGACTTTTTGAGTGAACCCTATTTAATGCTTCACGATCTTTTTTATAATGAAATCACTTTTGCTGTTTAATTGCAAATAATAGATCCCTTGCGGCAAAGTGTTAATACTGATAGTGCTTTTCATTTCTTCTAAATATCCTGTTTGTAAAAGTTCACCTAATAAATTCACAATTTTATATTCCGCATTCTGAAAATTTGTATCCTGAAATTCTATTTCTATTATAGAAGTAGCGGGGTTTGGATATACCACTACATTTTCATTCCTTGAGATATTATTTATTCCAACCGTGATGCTGCTGTTTAATGAGAATTCGGAAGTGTTTCCTAATTGGTCGGTGGCTGTGGCAGTAATAATATCTGTTGCGGCAAGACAAGAACAGCTAAACGTCCAATTACCGGATGCATTTGCTAAAGCGGAACCAATAAATTCTTTTCCTTGTCCATAACCCGAAGCATCATTATCCGACTTAAATATTTCAATTTTTATTCCATTGGCTCCGCTAAATACCGTGTAATCAATCGTTCCGGAAATGGTAGTGATTCCGCTTAATGTATTCAGGTTTACATTTTGAAAAACCGGAAAGTTCATAAGATCATTTGCTCCTGAATCAGTATCTCCAATATCATTTGGTGAAGGTCCTGCAGGAAAAAGATCAATTCCCAACTCTGCATTATTATAAATGGAGTTTTCAGTAAACCGATTGTATAATTCAGCAGAGGTCATTACGGTAATTCCGTTTCCGCCATTATTAGCAATTATATTTCCTTTGCCGGCTGAACCTATCACGTTTTTTTGCGGACCTTCGCCAATACGGATCCCGTCAAATGCGTTGCCGAGCGGTAATGTTCCGCTGATATCTGTTCCTATTTTATTCCGGATCACTATGTTGCTATCTGTTCCCACTAAATGAATAGTTATTCCATTTTGCCGATTAGCTGAAACCACATTGCTGTCGATATAATGCTTATAAGATGGTCCATCTATTACTATTCCGATCGAATTTGGTAAAGGCAAAGTGCCTGAAACATCTGTTCCAATGAAGTTACCAATTACCGAATCTCTTTGTGTTCCCGGGTTATAAAGAAAAACACCATAGCCTGAATTGCCCGACAATAAATTGCCGGCTCCTGAAACCCTTCCTCCAAGTAAGTTATAGCTTGCACCATCATCAAATAATACTCCATAGGTATTTGGAATGGAATCTGTTCCGGTAATATCTGTTCCTACAAAATTGCCTATAATAATATTGAAGTTACAACCTGTCCCAAAAACAGGAATACCATAAGCCACATTACCTGAAACATAATTTCTTTCAGCGGCAGTATAACCGCCAATCAAATTGTATTTTGAAGTTCCTTCAATGCTTATGCCGTCATAGTTTCTTACAGCAGCATTACCCATGCGATTGAGTCCTACATAATTTCCTTTGATAATATTACTGTTAGAATTAACAACACGGATTCCAGCGTGATTATTTCCTGAAAAAATATTTCGATCACTTGCTGTTGCACCTCCAATAGTATTATTGTATGGGCCGCTTAAAATTTCAATTCCATGTGTATTACTCAAGGTGTCGGTAGCATTGTAATTACATCCCACATAATTTCCGATAATGGTATTATTGTGGCTGCTGCCTGAAATTTCAATTCCTACAGTGAATCTGCCAATAATAAAACTTTTTATTGTTGCACCTAAAACATTATATAAATGAAATGCGAAATCTGAACCATACAAATGTTCGCCATCAATCAGTATTTCTGGCCCATAAGGATTAGTATCTCCTTGATTTGTGGTTTGAGTACTTCCGTCAATTGTTACATTACTTCTTGTTATAATTGGTAATGTTGATGTCGGTGTGATCTTCCAAACTCCTTGTGCTGAAATGTAATTAGGGTCGGTGGTAGGAATATTAAATGCAAGGGTATGTGTTCCGGGATAAATATTCACATTGGTAATTGCTGCCCGTAAGGATCCTGTACCTGCATCATTGGTGTTGGTAACTGTGTAAACAGTTGCGTTTGCTGCTGTTATAAAAAGAAAGAGTAGCAGTGCCGAAAAAATATTTTTGTAAGTCATGTCCATTTTTATTACTCTTTATTTTATATTTTTTCTAAAGCTATTTGTAGGGCTAAAATTGCCACGACCTTTAGGTCGTGGATGGTTAAATAGTATTAGTACAGGCTTTAGCCAAATCTTTACTGATTAATTGCTCGCGGTTTTTTGTTGACCAGATATAATGGATTAAGACTTTGTTATAAGGCATATTGGAATTTAATTTTGGCTAAAGCCGGTTATTGTTTATTCTTTTTCCACGACCTAAAGGCCGTGGCAATTTTTTTTCAAATTTTGGTGCTAATTATCATTAAAAGAATTTTTTATTTAGTAATAATTACTTTACATGTTTTAGTTGTTGTTCCATCTATTGTAATAGCAAGATAATACAAGCCCTGATTCAACATAAGTTCAGAAATATCATATTTTAATTCCACTTTTCCAATTCCCGATTTCTTATCAGCAATCACTTTGATCAATTCTCCTGTTATTGAATAAAGATCAATTTTTACTTGCTTTTCACTTACATTATTAAATACAATACTTAATTGATCGCTTAACGGATTTGGATAAACGGTGTATTCATTGCTGGAATTATTTTCTTTAATACCTACTGTAATACCGGAGTTTTGTGCAAACTCAGAAGTATTGCCTTGTAAATCAGTTGCCGTAGCAGTTACCATATCACTTGTAGTTATGCCTGTACAGTTAAAATTCCAGTTCCCTGAACCATCTGCAACAATTGTGTTTCCAAGATAAGCAGTAGCATCACCATGATTAAACATGTTTGTCCCGTTAGATTTAAAAAGCTCAACAGTAATTCCTGTCGGACCTCCATACGATGCACAATCAATAGTTCCGCTTATAGTTGTAATTCCTGTTTGCCAATCTAAAAAAACATTTTGTATAAGGGGATAATTCATTCGTTCGTTAGAACCATTATCGCTATCGGTAGCATCGTTGTTATTAACTCCCCAGGGGTAAAGATCAATTCCCATCATTCCATTTCCATAAATTTGATTTGCAGAAATAGTATTGAAAACAGTTCCTGTATCTGCAATAGCAATACCTACTGTATCATTATGCGCTATAATATTCTCTTTATATAAAGCTCCAATCTTATTGTATTTAGAAGCTTTTGAAATGATTATTCCGGCTCCTTTGTTAGGTAGCGCAGAGCTGCCATCTGCAGCAACACCTATCTTATTGCTGTAAATAGTATTGCTATCGCTTTGTTCATAAATAATAATTCCAAGATAGTTGTTTCCACTGATTACATTGTTTTCTATATTGTTGGCTGTTGGCTTGGTAGCGATACCAACGCCAATATAATTTGGTAATGCAAGCGTTCCGGTAATGTCGGTCCCGATATAATTTCCTTTAATGTCATTATAAGAGGTAAACACATCTGCGATTTCGATTCCATCAAAACGGTTTCCCGAAATAATATTTCTATCTGCGGCTGTTGTTCCTCCAATGGTATTGTATTTTGTTCCTCCGCCCAATATCACACCAATCTGATTTGGAACTGTATCTGTACCTGCTGCATTGGTTCCTATTTTATTTCCTGTCAGTACATTGTAATTCGTACCCGTTGTAACAATAAATAATCCGTAAGCACGGTTGCCCGAGAGCACATTGTTAATGATGGGATTATGATTGGAACCTCCATCCATACAAATACCGGTTGCATTTGGCATTGCCGTATTACCGGTTGCATCCACGCCAATGTAATTTCCGATGGTGGCATTGTAGGAAGAGTTCCCATAATAATCATGACCATACACTCTGTTTCCGGAGATCACATTTCCTTCACCAGCTCCATATCCACCGGCAGTATTGTATTTTGCATTGGAATTAAAATACAGACCATTGGCCTGAATGAGTGTATCATTTGATAATTTCATTGCATTTAATCCCGTAACATCTGGTCCGATATAATTTCCTTTTACAACATTACTATCTGATGATTCAATACATAAAGCCATTTCAATATTCCCGGAAAGAATATTACGTTCACCGGGAGTTGAGCCTCCAACAGTATTTTTATTGGCATTGCTCTTAATGTAAATTCCGGTATGATTACTTAATATTTGTGTTCCCTGATAATCAGTTCCAATTTTATTTCCAATGATCGTATTTAATCTCGTTCCTGTATAAACCAGTACAACTCCTGCTAATTTATTTCCCGAGATCAGATTGCCCTCACCGGAAATACTTCCGCCAATAGTATTTGATGACGCACCACTCAATAAAATTCCATTTGCATTCGGGATGGAATCCGTTCCTGAAACATTTGTTCCAATATAGTTTCCTTTGATGATCATGTTTCTTGAGTTCGAACCTAAAATAGAAATTCCTGCATCTGAATTTCCCGAAATGATATTTCTTTCTGCAGCAGTTGAACCACCAATAGTGTTATTGTAGGAATCATTTATAGCGATGCCGTAATAATTTGCAATGGTGTCGGTTCTTGCTATTCCATTTACATTGATACCGATATAATTTCCTTTAATACTATTATCATGGGAAATATTTGTATTAATGGCAACTCCGGCATATGCATTTCCAGAAATTATATTTCTTTGCAGAGATGTATTTCCGCCAACTGTATTATTTGTTGACGAATCTATTGCAATACCATAATAATTAGCTATCGCAAACATTCCTGTTCTATCACATCCTATTTTATTGCCCTGGATAACATTATAATTTGATTTTCTTACGCCAATTCCTGAAGTTGTATTTCCTGAAATAACATTGTCTTTTATTGTATTATTAGCCACATCACCATACAATGCAATACCAATATCATTTGCGATCGCAGTGCTGCCTGAACAATCTACCCCGATATAACAGGAGGAAACAGTACAGGTTCCGCTAGGATAAGTACCATATTTAGTCAGGATAATTCCATACTGAAATCCATTTATGACCAAACCTTTGGCAATACCACCCGAAAAAGGAAAACACAAGGCATAGGTCAGGTTAGTTGTGCTTTTAATGCAGATCTCCGGTCCATTTGGATTTGTATTTCCGGCTTGTGTGCTACCATCAATGGAAACGGAAAGGCTATTAACTGTAGGTAACACAGTTGATAAGGTAATTGTAAAAACACCTGTAGCAACACTATAATTTGGGTCCGTTGTTGGAATATTAAATACTATATTATCGGCATCAGCCGGATTCGCATTTGCCGAAGTAATTGCCTGACGCAATGATCCTGCACCGGCATCCGATGTGTTGATTACCGTAAAAGTAGCGCCATGTATCTCAATTGATGCTAGAGAAATAATACAGAAAATAAAAATTTGCAAAGCAAGAGTTCTTGATTTCATTGGTAGGAATTTTTTATACAAGCAAATATACAAAACTTGATAATTAGAGCTAATTAATTAAGTTTTATCAAAAAGACTGCTAATTCAGCTTATTGAAAGCAAAATAAAAAGCCCGGAAATTTCAATCAAGAGTGCCGGCCAACTGTCTGTCGCTGTTTTTTTAACTGTTTTCTTAATTTTTTTCTAATTAATAGTCTTTATATATTTAAAATACATCCGAATGTTTACACAGAGATTAGAGTTAAAAATGCTTCCACACAATTTTCGACAAGCTCGAAATGACCACGCGCGCAATCATTTCGAGCTTGTCGAGAATTGCGGTTGGTCGTGTTAACGAATTAATTTATATAAAGTCCAATGGAATCTTATTTTTGTTTGATTAGATTTTCAAATTAACAGGGTGATTACTTCTTCATTATTCGTAAATTCGCTAAAATTTTTCGTCAACTATAAATCTATATATGTATCCATCACTATATTACGCTTTCAGAGATTTGTTCGGACTAGATTGGCCAGCATTAAAGATGATTCAGAGCTTTGGCTTTTTTGTTGCAATTTCCTTTTTAGTTGCAGCCTATTTTTTCACCAGAGAATTAAAAAGAAAAGAACAACAAGGTTTAGTGAATCCCGGAACTACCAAAGTATTAAAGGGAGCAAAAGCTACCTCTCTGGAACTGGCTACTTCAGCACTTATTGGTTTTCTACTAGGATATAAATTAGTATTTGTTGCTCTGAATTTTACTGCATTCACTGAAAATACACAAGGTTTTTTACTTTCAACACAAGGAAATTTTATTGGAGGTATTCTTGGTGCACTCATTTCCGCCTATTTTAAGTATCGCGAAAAAGAAAAAACAAAATTACCGACCCCTGAATTAGTTGATGAAGTGATCCATCCTTATCAGCATGTAGGAACAATGACATTGATTGCAGCTTTTGCCGGATTACTGGGAGCAAAAATTTTTCACAATCTCGAAAATTGGGATGAATTTATGGTTGATCCTGTTCATGCATTAATTTCATTTGATGGCTTAACTATGTATGGCGGACTTATTTGTGGTTCTGCTGCTGTGATCTATTATGCTTATAAAAATAAAATTGCAATACCGCATTTGATAGATTCATGTGCTCCCGGATTAATGTTAGCTTATGGCACCGGCCGTATTGGATGTCATGTTGCAGGAGATGGGGATTGGGGAATTGTCAATACTGCACCTAAACCATCCTGGTTAAGCTGGGCTCCTGATTGGTTGTGGAGCTATGATTACCCAAACAATGTAAATGGAGTAGGAGAGTTGCTTCCAAATTGTTATGATGATAGGTATTGTTATCATTTAGTTCCATCCGTTTTTCCTACACCTATGTATGAATCAATTATATGTATTTCTTTGTTTTTGCTGTTGTGGATTTTAAGAAAGAGATTTACTGTTCCCGGGTTGATGTTTTCAGTTTACCTTCTTTTGAATGGTGTGGAACGATTTTTTATTGAAAAGATCCGCGTCAATACATTGTATCATATTGGTAATTTTGGATTTACACAAGCCGAATTAATTTCTACAATAATTTTCCTACTTGGTGTTACAGGTGTTGTATATTTTACTATACGTAATAAAAAAATTACTTCTCAAAACGCATCAGCTGGTTCTTAGAGAATGTCCATTCCGGTGTTTTCAGATCATCGGAAAAATTAATGCTGTACCAAGGACTGAATTCAGCAGCGTTGAAATTAGTAAGAATATGAATTTCCTGAGCCGGCATATAACTTTGCTGGATCAAAAATAACGTTTCTCCTGTTTTTTCATTTTTGCATACATCAACCACCAAAACAGCATGCCCCGGGAATCCGCCAACAATAAAGACATCGCCAATTTCTATTTCCTTTAAATCAGAAACTGATTTTAATTCTTTACTTAGTGATGAAGTTCCTGCATAATTAAAAATCATTTTGAAGTAATTTTTAAATGTTTTGTAACTATCGTCATTTGCAACTGTTTTAGTATAAGAAACAGTATTGCCATGTATCTTTGTACGATATCCTTCCGTCCATTTTTTAAAACCAATAGTATGTCCGCTTGTGAAATTAAAATGCAAATTATCGTAATCCTTTATAGAATATAAATATTCAGCCCTCATACGCATTACGGCATCAGCACATTGTTGCAGATCGGTTGATCCCACATCAATATCCAAAACCGCAAAATGTCCTTCCTGATAATTTTTTAATTTCCCATTGTATAAATGAACATCCGGATTTCCAGGTTTCAAGGGCAAATGCCTCAGCCAATCTCCAAAAGAACCTGCTGTTAAAGTTTCTCTTTTAAAACCTTCAGGGACTGGAATACGATTAATAATTGAGTTGTTTATATCGTAATTTGGTAGCCAGGCATATTTGTTTGAAGTTGCGGTATCAACTGTCGGAAAATTATTTTTTTTAATGGTTTTAGCTGAATCAGATCTTGCATTTGAAGAATTGCAACCATAAATAAATAAGGAGCTAATTAGTGTTAATAGAATGTATCGCATTTTAAATTTTTTAATAGACTTTATAAAAGTTAAATTTCTTAACGTATTATAGGATCGCATATTTATTAAGATCCTTATAAAAAAAATGATTTAAGCGCTTTATCCGTTTTTATGATCTTATAGTACTCCTGAAATTTAATCCTATTCGTTATAAAAATCATTTTAATCTTAAAGATCTTGCGAGGATCCGCGTTCCCATAATACACAGCGCATCAAAACCCGATCAGGGTTCAGTAAAAAATTAACGCATATAATATCTAATGTGAATTTACTAAAACTACTTGTTCTTAAAATGCAATTTGTTAAAAATTATTATATATTTGTTATCAACATAACAGGACAGCCGAAAACCTATGAAAAGAGGCATTAAATAAAAACAGGAAACAATGAAAAAACTCACACTTAGTATTACGATGATCATGATGCTATTATTTAGCGTATCAACGATTCAGGCACAAGAACTTAGAAATGGTTCAGGTAGCAGTACCGGAAAAATTGATTCAGATGGAACTATCAGAAATGGCTCAGGAAGCAGCGTTGGAAAAATTGATTCGGATGGTACAGTAAGAAATGGCTCAGGAAGCAGTATTGGAAAAATTGATTCGGACGGAACAATCAGAAACGGATCAGGAAGCAGCATTGGAAAAGTTGATTCTGATGGAACAGTAAGAAACAGTTCAGGAAGCAGTATTGGAAAAATTGATTCTGATGGAACAGTTAGAAATGCTTCAGGAAGCAGTATCGGAAGCGCGAATGGCGTTTCAAAAGGTGCAGCAGCTGTTGTGTTTTTCTTCTTTTCTTTTTAGCAGAAAAAAATTTTAACACAAAAAAAAGGACAGCCGAAAACCTATGAAAAGAGGCATTCAATAAAAACAGGAAACAATGAAAAAACTATCACTTAGTATTACCATGATTATGATGCTTTTATTTAGCTTATCTACTATGCAGGCACAAGAACTCAGAAACAGTTCAGGAAACAGCACAGGAAAAATTGATTCGGATGGAACCATCAGAAATGGTTCAGGCAATAGTGTTGGGAAAGTTGATTCGGGTGGAACGGTTAGAAATAGCTCCGGTAACAGCATTGGCAAAATTGATTCGGATGGTACGATCAGAAATGGTTCAGGAAACAGTATTGGAAAAGTTGATTCTGATGGAACTGTACGTAACAGTTCCGGGAACAGCATAGGAAAGATCGATTCTGACGGTACAGTTCGTAACAGTTCCGGAAATAGTATCGGAAGTGCAAAAGGAGTATCAAAAGGAGCAGCAGCTGTTGTGTTTTTCTTCTTTTCGTTCTAATACTAATTTTATATTTCAATTGGAATATAAGAAGAGACATCTACTTAAAACAAAAACCTCACAGCAGCGCTGTGAGGTTTTTGTTTTATATAAAAAGATCGTTAATTATTTTTTTTATTTACCCTTTCCAATTTTTTCTATTACTTCAGCACTTGCTCCTGTTGAAGAATAACCTCCATCATGAAATAAATTCTGCATAGTTACCATTTTTGTAAGATCAGAAAATAAAGTAATACAATAGTCGGCACAAGATTCAGCACTTGCATTACCAAGCGGTGAAACAGAATCAGCAAAATCATATAGATCACTAAATCCTTTTATTCCATTTCCAGCGGTCGTTTTTGTAGGCGATTGAGAAATTGTATTAACACGCACATTCCTGTGTTTCCCATAGTAATAACCAAAACTACGCGTGATAGACTCTAACAATGCTTTAATATCTGCCATATCGGTATAGAACGGATAGGTTCGTTGAGCTGCAATGAAAGATAGCGCCACCACACTTCCCCATTCACTGATTGCATCAAGTTTATACGCTACACTTAACATTTTATGTAATGAATAAGCTGATACATCAATCCCTTTTGTATAGTATTCATAATCCAATTCAGGATACGGGACATTTTTACGAATATTTACACTCATTCCAATTGAGTGCAAAACAAAATCAATTTTACCTCCTAATATTTCTTGTGACTGTGTAAACAAATTGGTGATATCATCAACATTGGTAGCATCCGCAGGAATAATTTTTGAATTTGTTTTTTTTGCCAATTCATTGATTTCCCCCATTCGCATTGCTATGGGAGCATTGGTTAATACAAATATTGCACCTTCTTCATGTGCTTTTTCAGCCACTTTCCATGCGATCGAATTTTCATCTAAAGCTCCGCTTATTATTCCTCTTTTTCCTTTTAATAAATTGTATGCCATATTTTAAATCTTGATTTGAAATGTTAATGATAAATACAAATATAGTAATTTGTTTAATTTTTAAGCAGTTCTTTTGCATTACTTATTGCAGCTGAAGTTGGATTTCCTGTACTTAGCATTTTTGCAATTTCAAGAACCCGTTCTTGATGCGAAAGTTTTTTGATGTTGGAGAATGTTTTATTGTTTTTTTCTTCTTTGTAAACAAATAAGTGATTTTCTCCTTTGCTTGCTATTTGTGGTAAATGAGTGATCACAACTACCTGAATTTTTTTCGACATCAATGTCATGATGCTCCCTACTTTATCGGCAATATCACCGGAAACACCTGTATCGATCTCATCAAAAATAATAGTTGGTAAAGATGTTCGTTCGGCAATTAAAGATTTTATACTCAGCATCAATCGCGATAATTCACCACCGGAAGCTACTTTATTAAGTTCTTTAAAATCGCTGCCTTTATTAGCCGAAAAAACAAAATTTACTTTATCCATTCCGGTAGAAGTAAATACAAGTGTTTCAGTTTGTTCGATCTTCAGTTTTGCATTTGGCATTGCTAAGGCGGATAGGAGAGTAGCAATTTCTGTTTCTATTTTAGGAATTACTTTTTTACGATTCGCAGTAATTTTTTTTGCAAGAGATGTTAATGTTCTCTGAAGTGTTTCAAGTTCTTTCTTTATTTTTTCAATCTTCGTCTCTAAGGAGCTAAAATCAAGTAGTTTGTTGCTTAATTCATCTTTAATAGTAATTAATTCTGCTACTGTTTTAACCTGATGCTTTTGTTGTAAACGATAAATTGTATCTAAGCGAAATGTAAGTTCTTCAATACGTTTTGGATCATAATTAATTTCCTGTTCAAGCATTTCAAGCTCATTCGCGATATCTTTTAATTCAATAAACGAACTGTTCAGTCTGCTATCTAATTCGTTTATCTCGGACTTGAATTTTGAAATTGAATGAAGTATAACTTTTATTTCAGTTAATGAAGAGATCAGATTTTGTTCACCACCATTTAATCTTAACGCAACTTTTGATAAATTAAGTTTGATGTCTTCTGCATTGTTCAATGTTTCTAATTCCTGCTCCAGTATGGATTGTTCCTCAGTTTTCAAATTAGCATCTTCCAATTCGTTGAACTGAAATTGAAAATAATCTAATTCTTTTTTCGCTTTTAATTCCTGCTCAATCAATTCTGATAATTTTTTCTCAACTAATTTGAACTGCTTAAAATTGGTTGAATAATCTGTTAAGAGTTCTGCATGATCAGCAAACGCATCAAGCACAGAAAGTTGAAATTCACTCCCGTTCAATGTTAATGTTTCGTGTTGGGAATGTATATCGATTAATCGATTGCCTAATTCTTTCAGCTGATTAAGTGTAACGGGAGTATCGTTAATAAATGCACGTGATTTACCTTCCGGATTAATTTCTCTGCGAATACTGGTGATATCTTCATGATCCAATTCATTTGCAGTGAAAAATTCTTTTAAAGCATACTCTTTGATATTAAATGAAGCTTCAACGATACATTTTTTTGATTTATCCTGTAAGGCCTGTGTATCAGCACGACTTCCGGCAACAAGTCCAAGAGCTCCTAACAATATAGATTTCCCTGCACCTGTTTCTCCTGTAATAATGGTCAAGCCATCCGAAAGGTCTATTTCGAGCTTATCTATTAAAGCGTAATTCTGTACAGATAATTTTTTTAACATAATTTATTTATTCTAATCAAAGCCGATGCAAAGCGATGGTATTAATTTTAGTAAAAATTCTATTTAAAGCTCTTTATCATTTTTTACTATTTCAGCTTCACTCCGTATAAACTCTGCAGAAAAATCATTTTTCATTTTACATTTTTTCTGAAAAATATAAAGATTCCTCCGCGGAGTTTACACTGAGCGGAGCCGAAGTGGTCATGATATTCTCGATTCTGCTAAATTCTTTTAGGAAATTTAAACAGATGCTAAATTAGAATTAAAAATTCTTTTGAAAAAAAATTAATTGAAAAGTAATTAACAGTTTTCACTGTTGAAAAAACAGACTACTGGGTAGCCATTATCTTTTGGTATTTATTGCTATTGGTGGGATCAATTTCGTTTAAAATGTTTAATGCCCGTGATTTTTCATCAGAAAATCCTCCCGAAAAGATATTAATGATCTCATCCGCTTTGGCATTGAAAAAAACTTGTAAACTAAATGATAAAGGTTTTGCTTCGTGTACTTTTTTAAGATCAGCCAGGCTTTCTAAAATTGCCGCCCTGCCGCTTTCTTTATTATCCACCATTTCATCCAGCCCTTTGCGGTGATAATTGTACATACCTTCACGTAATGCCACAAATGACGCATCAAGCATATTATTGATGATCCAATAACGATTTTTATCTCCATCAAAAGCTTTCCATCCTTTTCCGGATGCATTTTGTGCGCTGTTAACCACTGCTAATGCCTTTTGCAAATAAGTAGTGCCGCCATTCATTGAAAATGTATCGTAATCCATCCCGATGATCAGATTTGCATAAAAAGCGAGAATAGAGGTAAGCTCCGAAGTGTAAGTGTTTTCAGTAAAATCTAATGCCTGGTTTTCGATATATTTAAATTGAATATCATTATCATTAAAATTTAATAGAGGAGAATTATACGATGTTTTGAAAATTGGCCTGCGTGCCTGAACCTGAAGAGTTGCTTTAAACTCATCATTAGAAACTTTTTCTGTTATGTTTATTAAAATGCTGCAATCGATTCTTTCTTCTGTTTTAAATGTTTCTGTGGTCCATTTTTTATTATTCAAAAATTCAAAAATGGCGGTTTGCAAAGCATCGAATACTCGTTTGTCTGTACCGGAAATCTGTTGTGTTAAAACTTGCACCTGGCAGTTTAATTCCTGTGCCGGCAAAGAAAATCTCAGTGAAACTAAAAGTAGGAATAGGATGAGTTTATGCAATTTTACTTCTTTATTTTAAGTTTATATTTTTCAATTTTTTTCACAATATCTTTTGCCACATCCGGCTTGCTTTTTAACTCGAATTTTGTGATTTTATTGTGCTTGTCTATAATTGTAATTTTATTCGTTTCTGTTTTAAAACCGGCTCCAATGTCATTCAATGAATTCAAGACAATAAGGTCAAGATTTTTATTTTTTAGTTTTAGTTTTGCATTTTCGATCTCCTTCTCGGTTTCAAGTGCAAAACCTACCAGTATTTGATTATTTTTTTTTATTTTTCCTAACTCAGCTAAGGTATCTTTTGTTGGTGTTAGAGCGATACTACTTAACGATTTAGATTTTTTAATTTTTTGATTTGCAATTTTTACCGGTTTAAAATCTGCCACAGCAGCTGAAAGCACAGCGATATCGGAGGTGTGAAATTCTTTTAAGGTTGCATTATAAAGTTCTTCGGCTGATGTGACATCAATTCGTTTAATGTTTTTATTTGATATGGATAATGCATTCGGACCACAGATCAATGTTACTTTTCCTCCTTGATCAGCAAATTCTTCGGCAAGAGCAAATCCCATTTTACCTGTTGAATGATTTCCAATAAATCTGACTGGATCAATGGCTTCATAAGTCGGTCCTGCAGTTATAACTATTTTTTTTCCTGAAAATGGTAAGTTTTTTGAAAATTCCTTTTCAAGAAAAACTATAATTTCTTCCGGTTCAGCCATTCGGCCCTCACCATGTAAGCCACTTGCTAATTCACCATTCTTCGGATCGATAATTCCATTACCAAATGATCTTAAACGTTTTAAATTTTCTGTTGTGGCAGGATGTTTATACATGTCCAGATCCATTGATGGTGCAATAAATACCTTGCAACGGGCAGATAAATAAACGGCAAGCAATAAATTATCACATGCTCCATTTGCCATTTTTGAAATTGTATTGGCAGTTGCCGGAGCAATTACCATTACATCAGCCCAAAGGCCAAGATCAACATGACTGTTCCATTCGCTTGTTTTATTTGCGAAACTGGTCAGTACGGGATTCTTTGAAAGAGTGGAAAGAGTTAAAGGAGTGACGAACTCCAGAGATGCAGGGGTCATAATTACTCTTACGTTTGCACCTGCTTTAATGAGCAAACGTACTAAAAATGCTGATTTATAGGCAGCGATACCGCCTGTAACACCTATAATAATGTTTTTATTGCTCAGCATTTTTTTAGAAAAATAAAAATGTCATTTCGAACAAGATAAAATACTTTAGTTCGAAATGACAAATTATGAATTTTTATTATTTCTGTGGTTCAGTAAGTGGATTTCTATGATAAATTTTATCATCATAAAATTCCTGAATGGCGATCAATGAAGGTTTTGGTAAACGTTCATAAAATTTAGAAATTTCAATTTGCTCACGATTTTCGAAGATCTCTTCTAAATTATCAGTGTTTGAAGCAAATTCAGCCAACTTGCTTGTTAATTCTTCTTTAATTTCAGAACTAATTTGATTTGCACGTTTAGAAATAATGGCAATACTTTCATAAATGTTGCCTGTTTTACCATCCAGGTCTCTTAAATCACGTGTAGTTGTAGTTAAATCAGCGTTTGTTTTTTTGTAGTCCATTTTTTTATGATGTTGGTTTATTATATTTTTCTAAACTTTTCAGTGCGCTGGAATAGATCATTTCAGCGGCTTTTAAATATTCACTTTTTGGAAAATTGTCAACAAATTTAAAATAAGCATCCACGGCAGATTTAAATCGTTCCTGTTTTTTTGATTCAATACTATTTAAGGCTAACAAATAATAACATTTAATCGTTAAATAGTTTAATTCTTCCACATGTTTTGTGTCGGGAAAATCTTTAAGGTGATTATTAAATGCAACAATAGAAGCTTTGTAATCGCTCATGCGATAATAAAGCATTGCGCTTTCATATGATTTCAGTTCCAATTTCCCTCTCAACTTATCTAATATTTCATTACATTCAGGAATACGTTCGCTTTTGGGATATTGATTTGTAAAGCGTTGAAACTCTTTAATAGCAAGTTTTGTATCAATCTGATCAAGACTGTATTCCGGTGAATTCAAATAAAAGCAATAGGCATTCATATAGGCACATTCTTCAGCATGTTTGCTGTTTGGAAACATCTTTGCATAGTTACGAAATTGGTAGCCTGCAACTAAATAATCTTCCAGGTTATAATTACAATAAGCATAATAATAATGAACTTCCTCTGCTTTAGCTGTTCCTCTGTAAATACTCATTAACTCTTCAAAAAGGGTTAATGCTTTCGTATAATCTTCCTTATCGAAATACCTGACTGCCGCAGCATATTTGGCATCCATATCGCTACTTTTAACAAGTTTGTTGAACTTGCCAAGTGTAATATCAATACGTTTATGTTTACCGGATTTAGCATCTGACTCGTAAACTTTTCTTTCGTTATGACACGAAACAATGCTTAAGAGTAAAATTACCAGGAAAGATATTTTTAAATGTTTTATTAGCATAATAAGTTGGCAAAGATAAGTTTTTTGGTTGAAATAAGTGCATTATTCCTTCTAATAATCATTAAACCGGCTTTTGTTAATTAAAAAACCTTTGAAACTAAGCCATAAAGCATTAATTTCGTGCCTTAAATTTTTGTAAAATATAATTATAACGATACGATGAAAGATTTATTCGAAAAAATTAAAGCTAACCGTGGTCCGATAGGGATGCATGCAAAAGAATCACATGGATATTTTACTTTTCCAAAATTGGAAGGCGAAATTGGTCCAAATATGATATTTAGAGGCCGACCGCGTTTAAATTGGAGCTTGAATAATTATTTAGGTTTAGCAAATCATCCTGAAGTACGTAAAGCGGATGCTGATTCTGCTAAAGAATACGGTTTTGCAAATCCGATGGGTGCCCGAATGATGAGTGGAAACTCAAATTTTCATGAACAATTAGAAGCTGAATTATCTGATTTTGTAAAAAAAGAAGATACTATACTTTGTAATTTCGGTTATCAGGCAATGGTTTCCGCACTTGATTGCTTGGTTGATCGTCATGATGTAATTGTTTATGATGCAGAGGCGCATGCTTGTATTTTAGACGGTGTTCGTTTGCACATGGGCAAGCGTTATGTGTTCAAACATAATGATATGGAAGACTGCGAAAAACAGTTACAACGTGCAACAAAGTTAGCTGAAGAACAAAATGGTTCTATTTTGGTTATTACCGAAGGTGTTTTTGGAATGCGTGGAGACCAGGGAAAATTAAAAGAGATCGTTGCTCTGAAGAAAAAATTCAAATTCAGATTGTTCGTTGATGATGCGCATGGGATTGGAACAATGGGCGCAACAGGTGGTGGAACCGGTCAGGAGCAAGGTTGTCAGGATGGAATTGATATTTATTTTGGAACTTTTGCAAAATCATTTGCTTCAATTGGCGGTTTTATTTCCAGTGAAGAGCAGGTTGTTGAATATTTGCGATACAATATGCGTTCACAAATATTTGCAAAATCATTACCATTACCATTGGTAATTGGAGCTTTAAAGCGTTTAGAGCTGATGCGTACCAAACCTGAATTAAAAAATAAACTTTGGGAAATTACAAATGCATTGCAAAAAGGTTTGAGAGAAGCAGGATTTGAAATCGGAGTAACCAACTCTCCTGTAACACCTGTATTTATGAATGGTTCAATTCCTGAGGCAACAAATTTAATTTTGGATTTACGTGAAAATTTCAATATTTTCTGTTCAATGGTCGTGTATCCGGTTGTTCCGAAAGGCATGATCATTCTACGTATCATACCTACAGCCACACATACAATGGAAGATGTGAATTATACGATTGATGCATTCTCAAAAATTGTTGGGAAGCTAAAATCCGGACAATATATTTCAGATAAGATTGCAGCATTCTAATATTTTGAACCAATTAACGTTTATAAAAAAGAAAAAAAACATGAAAAAACCACTCCTATTATTTTCAGTAATTATGTTAACTCTGCTTGTACTAAGTTCATGTTCACATCGTGATTGTCGAGGAAAAAAGAAAACCTGTAAAACTGAAATGGGTGGTTGGTTATAATGTATATCTACAGTAAAACAAAAAAGCCTCGCAAAATTGTGAGGCTTTTTTTTGTTTAGAGGGCAGAAGGGGATCTGCCTCAATTAATATTAGGGATATTTTTTAGCCAAATTAATGCACTCTCCACATCATTAAAGAGTTTTGTTGGTCTAATTGGTTTATTAATTTTTAAGTAAAAATTACCGACTAAAATAAATGCAAAACTAAAGCCAACCAATGCATCAGCTTTTGTTAAGGTATGCGTTGCAATATAAGTGTTAACTTCTTTACTAAAGGTATTGAAGTTTGCATAAATTGCAAGTAATGGGAATTTATTACCCTTACTAACTTTTTGAATACAATCCAATATATTTTTAGCGTCCTGCAATTCGCAATCGAAATTATCTTTTGTTTGAATTTGAATAATATTATCACTGCGTAGAAAAACTGCATAGAATTCAAATTGAAGAATTTCAGAAACTGCTAATTCAGTATAGGAAGGAAAATTCTGTTCCATAAATTATTGAATCCGTTTACAATATTCAAAAACAAAAAAGCCTCGCAAAATTGTGAGGCTTTTTTCATAAAAGGAAGAGTTTTATATTAGGCTCTTTTTACGTTAACCGCATTTAAACCTTTTTTTCCTTCAGCAACATCAAATGTTACTGTGTCGTTTTCCTTAATTTTGTCTGCTAAACCTGTTGCATGAACAAAAATTTCCTGACCTGACTCGTCTTTAATAAAACCAAAACCTTTTGATTCATTAAAAAATTTTACTGTACCTGTTTTCATTGAAATGTAAATTTGTTTTTTAATAATTTAATTGCACAAATATAAATTTAAATTTCCAAGAAGTCAAATTTTTATTTTTTTTGTCGATTTTAAAGTTGTTAAGGTCGATTTTTATCTATCCTTTACCGAAACTTGTTCATATCCTTAATCCCGTTCCCCAAAAATGGAACTTCCAACCCGTATCATAGTGCTACCTTCTGCAATAGCAATAGGGTAGTCGGCACTCATGCCCATGCTTAAAATGGAAAGTTGAAAGTTGGCTGCCGAAAGGTCCTTGTTTTTTTCAAAAAACAACTTTAATGAATGTAACTCTTTGATTATCACGTTTTTGTTGTCGGTGTTGGAAGCCATTCCCATCAAACCAACAATTTTTATGTTTTTTAATTGTTTCAATTCTTCCGAACCTATCAATTCCTGAGCTTCATCGAACGATAACCCAAATTTGGTATCTTCATTTGCAATGTAAATTTGCAATAAACAAGCTATTATTCTATTGTTTTTAAAAGCTTGTTTGTTTATTTCCTGAAGTAATTTAAAACTATCAACGGAATGGATAAGTGATACAAAGGGTGCAATATACTTTACTTTATTTGTTTGTAAGTGCCCAATCAAATGCCATTCAATGTCTTTTGGAAGTTGTGCCTGTTTATCTATCAGTTCCTGAACTTTATTTTCACCAAAAACTCTTTGTCCGGCAGTATATACTTCCATTATTTTAGAAACAGGCTGTGTTTTGGTAACAACAACTAATGTGACATCCCCGGGTATCGATGATCTTATTTTATGGAAATTTTCGGCAATTGACATAGGCTAAATTTCAAAAGAGGACGTCATAAAAGTATCATTTTGATACAAACTAAGTTGTAGGATATTGAAGTGCATGGTCACCCTGAGTTTGTCGAAGGGGTAGGAAAGCCCACACACATGTTTCGACAAACTCAACATGACCACACGCGGTTCGCTCGAAGTATCGCTATAGTCTTCCTTTTGAGACACCTCTTTGTTTTAAGATAATTTATGAATCACCAATCCACTTCTAAGTTTTGGTTCAAACCAGGTTGTTTTTGGGGGCATAATATTTCCAGTATCTGCAATATCAAATAATTGCTGCATCGATACAGGATAAAGTGCAAAGGCAACTTTCATTTCACCACTGTCAACACGTTTCTTCAATTCGCCTAATCCTCTTATTCCGCCAATAAAATCAATACGCTTGTCGGTTCTCAGATCTTTTATTCCTAAATGACTTTCCAAAATTAATTTCGAAAGAATAGTAACATCCAACACACCAATTGGGTCGTTATCATTATAGGTGTCTGGCTTGGCTGTCATGGAGTACCATTTTCCTTCCAGATACATACTGAAATTATGAAGTTTCGTTGGTTTGTATATCTCAGTTCCTTTTTCTTCGATATCAAAAACGATTTTAAGTTTTTCAATCAATTCAGAAGGACTTAAACTATTTAAATCCTTAACCACACGATTGTAATCAATGATGCTTAATTGATTTCCCGGAAAATGTACGGCTAAAAAATAATTGTATTCTTCGTTTCCTGTATGATTTGGATTTTTTTGTTTTTTCTCATTACCAACTAAAGCAGCAGCAGCAGTTCTGTGATGCCCATCTGCAACATACGTATAAGGTACTTTTGCAAATAAGTCTATCAACTTCTTAATAGTTGAGTCATCTTTAATTACCCAAAAATGATGTCCAAAGCCATCGTCAGCAACAAAATCATATTCCGGTTTTTGAGTTTTTACAATTTGTTCAACTATCTCATCAATTTCCTTAACAGCAGGGTAGGTAAAGAACACGGGTTCAATATTTGCGTCCGTTGCTCTAACATGTTTCATTCGGTCTTCCTCTTTATCAGGACGGGTTAATTCATGTTTTTTGATAATCCCATTCATATAATCACTTACACCTGCAGAACCCATTAACCCATATTGGGTACGGTCGTTCATAGTTTGTGCGTAGATATACAAACACTCTTTTTCTTCAGGAAGGAGCCATCCGTTCATTTGAAATTTCTCAAAATTTTCTCTTGCTTTTGAATACACCTGATCATCATGTTCATCCATACTTTCCGGAAGATCAATTTCTGGTTTTGTAATGTGTAATAACGATACTTCGTTTCCTTGAGCTTCAATTCGTGCTTCTTTCGAATTTAATACATCGTACGGACGGGATGCTACTGCTTTAACGATTTCTTTTGGAGGGCGAATTCCTTTGAATGCTTTTAATATTGCCATTTTTTTAAAGTTTTGATTTTTAATTATTGTTTTATACTTTTTTGTGCGTTCCCCTGCGGGTCGGGCTTTAACGCAACATTGTCGTTAATCAAATTATTTATTCACCTGGCATGTTCGGTCTCCATTTTTAATGAATTTTACAATTTGGTTTGCTGCCGCTAAACCTGCGTTGATATTGGCTTCAGAAGTTTCTGCTCCTTGTTTTTTAGGTGTCGAATAACACCTGTTTCCAAACTGTAAAAGTTCTGAGTTGCAATCAGGGGCAATGTCCGAAACATATTTAAAATCAGGTCTTTCAACAAAAAACTTCTTTAATCCTTCTTCATCAATTACTTCTTTTCTGGCAGTATTAATAACTGTTGCGCCTTTAGGCATTTTTGATAAAAGTTCAAAGTTGATCGATTTTTTTGTTTTTTCAGTTGCCGGAATATTTAAGGAAATATACTGACAAGTACTGTAAAGCTCTTCAACAGTATTGACAACAGTTACCCCATCCTTTTCTATGATTTCTTTAGAAACAAAAGGATCGAATGCATAAACTTCCATACTAAATCCTTTGGCAATGCGTGCAACATTTTTTCCAACATTTCCATACGCATGGATTCCCAATTTTTTTCCTTTTAATTCCGTACCGGAACCTCCTTTAAAATTATCTCTGGCCATAAAAACTAACATTCCAAATGTAAGTTCAGCAACAGCATTTGAATTTTGCCCGGGGGTATTCATTGCAACAATTCCTTTTTCGGTTGCTGCTGCCAGGTCAATATTGTCAAATCCTGCACCTGCACGAACAATTATTTTCAGATTTTTTCCTGCTTCAATAACCTGGCGTGTTGCTTTATCACTGCGAATGATCAATGCATCAACATCTGCAACAGCTTTAACAAGATCATTCGGGTCAGTATATTTCTCCAGTAGAATCGTTTCAAACCCGGCTTCTGCATTTATTTTTTTTATCCCTTCAATTGCTGCTGCTGCAAAAGGTTTTTCAGTGGCTATTAAAACTTTGGTCATTTTTTAATGTTTTTTTATTTCAATGAATTTTAAGAGGACAATTTTACCCAATTTTTGAATACAAAAATTGCATTTATTGCTTTTTCTTTTCAGAAATCACATGATATTTTAAGTTATAACCCATACGTAACTCCATATTTGTAAAATGAGTAGTGTCGGCTGATATTTCAGCAGAATATAGCATTCCGGATTTTGGCAATGGGGTTAAGGAAACTAAAGTGTCTTTTGTAATCCTTTGATTTAATGAAACCAAATAATTTATTCTTTCATCCACTGCATTGGCATAGTGTTTTGTAAGGGTATATTGATTGATAAGATGATAGGAAAGAATAATTAAACTTAGAACAACACTTATATATTTAATTTTTAATAGTTTATTTTCTTTAAATACCTGTTTATAACCAATATTAAAAAAGAGGTAACAAAAGTAAATTGTCAATAAAAATGAAAGGATCGTCCATACCCGATATTCTCCGCTTTGTTGAATCAGGCCGGCTATAGAAATAAATACAATCAAAATAGCTGCAAGTAAAACGATTGTTAAAAATTTGAATTCAACTGCAAATTTTATTCGAAAATTGAAAGATCTGTTTTTAAAATAATTACCCAAGACAATGAAAGGAACAGCAAATGCTATGATATAGAGAATTTTTTGTGGGAAGAACCAAAACAAAAGTTTGCCAGTCATCCTTAAAAAATAATATAGAAATACAGGAAAATCAAAATCCGGGTTTAAAGCCTCTTTCATTAAATTTCCGGGTGAACTTAGAGTTATTATAAACGAGAGAATTAATGTAAAAAAGGCAATCATTAATTTTTGATTGATCCTGCTTTTAAAGAATTGTCTGAATTCAGATCTTTTTTTGATCCTGTAAAAGATAGCGACAAGAAAAAGCGTTATAAAAATACTTGAATATACTTCTGAAGCGCCACCAACATATAGGAAACAAATCATTGTTCCGATAAAGGTTAAAATATATTTATTGCTTTTTAATATAAAAAACAATCCAAACAGGAATGCTATAATACTTAACAAATAGGAACTTAAACTGCAATACCAAAACCAACTCTCTCCGATATCAAAAGTCAGGAAAAAAAATAAAATTGTAAATAAGCCTGAAAATATGAACAGTGTTTGTGTTTTTAATTCATAAAACATTTTTTGTTTTAGTTCTCTGAAAATCAAGAATACAGAGATAAGCAGCAGCAAATATGAAAATAAAGGAAGAAAATAATAATACGGTTGATTGGTTTTTAATAACCCAAAAATTACAGAATTAAAAAATACGGCAGTAAATCTTCCCAGCCAGTTGTCATAAATAACTTTTACATTATTTAAAATTCCGTTGTCTTTTACACTCCAAATTGTATAATAATCATCTGTTGCCAATCTGCTGTGAAAACAAAGAATCAGGAACAAAAAAACGAAGAGCAAAAATGCCGTGTAAAGCAGGAAAATATAGCGTTTGCTCATAAAGACAAAATTAAACAAAAAAAAAGTCCCGCGATGTAGCGAGACTTTTTTTGTAGCATTCAATGTTATTCTATTTTACTGACTCAACAACAGCTTTAAAAGCTTCAGGGTTGTTCATGGCTAAATCAGCTAATACTTTACGGTTTAAGTCGATGTTTTTAGCATGTACCTTACCCATAAATACGGAGTAAGACATTCCAAAAGGACGAACACCCGCGTTGATACGTTGAATCCAAATAGCACGGAAATTACGTTTCTTTTGTTTTCTATCGCGGTAAGCGTAAGTTAAACCTTTTTCTAATACGTTTTTAGCAATTGTAAGAACGTTTTTTCTTGCACCCCAATAACCTTTTGTTTGTTTCAGGATTTTTTTTCTTCTGGCTCTTGAAGCCACCGAGTTAACCGATCTAGGCATTTCTTTTTGTTTTTTTTGGTTTCAGCGTTCTTACAGTTAAAAGAATCTTAAGACTGAGTACCTGGTTATTATTAATTAAACTGTGATTTTAAATTCAAAATTCTAATATTTAAATTCTAAATAGAAGAACATTTTTGGTTTTGATAGATTTTGTGTTGCAATGATATCAAATCTTAAATCTAATATCTTACATCTACTATCTATTTACCGATTGTCAACATTGCTTTTACGCGAGGCAAATCTGTTTTGTCAACTAAGCCGGTGTGAGTTAATGCACGTTTAGCTTTTGTTGATTTCTTGGTCAGGATATGACTTTTGAAAGCATGTTTTCTTTTTACTTTTCCAGTTCCTGTCAAAGAAAATCTCTTCTTTGCACCGGACATTGTTTTCATTTTTGGCATCGTAATTAATTATAAATTATTAGTATTTATTCTTGTTATTATTTTTTTCTTGGTGCAAGCACCATTATCATTTTTTTACCTTCTAAAAGCGGTAATTGCTCTGCTTTTCCGTATTCTTCCAGCTCATTGGCAAAACGCAATAATAAAATTTCACCTTGTTCCTTAAATATGATCGAACGGCCTTTAAAAAATACAAATGCTTTTACTTTTGAACCATCCTGCAAAAATTTAATTGCATGATTTTTCTTAAATGTAAAATCATGATCATCAGTTTGCGGGCCGAAACGTATCTCTTTAATTACTGTTTTAGCAGCTTTAGCTTTTAATTCTTTTTGTTTCTTTTTTTGATCGTATAAAAACTTTTTATAATCAACTACTTTACAAACCGGTGGTTCTGCATTTGGGGAAATTTCAACCAGATCCAACCCCATATCTTTTGCAATTTCAAGTGCTTTTGCAATTGGATAAACTCCGGGTTCAATTCCTTCACCCACAACACGAACTTCACGCGCTCTTATACGCTCATTGATGTTGTGTAAATCTTCTTTTTGTCTTCTTCCACCACGTCCAAAACGATTATCTGGGCGTGGACCTGTTGCTGCCGGTTTTACAAATGGCTTATTAAATGCCGGTTTGTTAGTGTTAAATGGTGCTGCTATTGTTTGTTCCTCCTAAATTTGTTAATACTTTATTTTATTAAAATGTGCTTACTCTATTTTGAATTTCGGTATTAATAATTTTAGCAAAATCTTCAATTGAAAAAATCCCTAAATCACCATCACCTTGTTTACGCACCGATACTTGATTTTCAGCCTCCTCTTTCTCTCCAACAATCAGCATATACGGAACTTTTTTTAATTCGGTATCACGTATTTTTTTGCCAATTTTCTCATTGCGGTCATCAACAAGGCCGCGAATATCGTAATTTTTTAGCAATTCTAAAACTTTTTTTGCGTAATCGTTATATTTTTCACTTATCGGCAATATGGCAATTTGTTCCGGAGTGAGCCATAAAGGGAATTTACCGGCACAATGTTCGATCAAAACCGCTATGAATCTCTCTAATGATCCAAAAGGAGCACGATGAATCATTACCGGGCGGTGTTTTTGATTGTCGGCACCGGTATATTCCAATTCAAAACGTTCCGGTAAGTTATAATCCACCTGAATGGTTCCTAATTGCCATTTGCGACCAATGGCATCCTTTACCATAAAATCGAGTTTAGGGCCATAGAAAGCCGCTTCACCCAGTTCCACAACAGTGATCAACCCTTTTTCGGCAGCCGATTCAATAATTGCTTGTTCGGCTAAATGCCAGTTTTCATCAGTACCAATGTATTTGGTTTTATTTTCAGGATCACGTAATGAAATTTGTGCGGTGAAATCATGAAAATCCAATGCTTTAAATACATAAAGCACGAGGTCAATAACTTTACAAAACTCTTCTTTTACCTGATCCGGCCGGCAAAACAAATGTGCATCATCTTGTGTAAAGCCACGTACACGGGTTAATCCGTGAAGTTCACCGGCCTGCTCATAACGATAGACGGTACCAAATTCAGCAAACCGAAGAGGTAGATCTTTGTAGGAGCGGGGAGAAGTCTTGTAAATTTCACAATGATGCGGGCAGTTCATCGGCTTTAAGAAAAACTCTTCGCCTTCATGCGGTGTACGAATAGGTTGAAAAGAATCAGCGCCATATTTTTCGTAATGTCCGGAAGTAATGTAAAGATTTTTATTTCCAATATGTGGTGTTACCACTGGAAGATAGCCTGCCTTCAGCTGTGCTTTTTGTAAAAACTGAACCAATCGCTCACGAAGCATAGCACCTTTTGGCAACCATAAAGGCAATCCCATTCCTACTTTTTCTGAAAAAGCAAATAATTCCAATTCTTTACCAAGTTTGCGATGGTCACGTTTCTTAGCTTCTTCTAATAAAATTAAATAATCGGTTAAATCTTTTTGTTTTGTAAATGTAATGGCATATAAACGAGTCAGCATTTTGTTCTTTTCATCTCCGCGCCAATATGCACCTGCAACACTCATCAGCTTAACTGCTTTAATAAAACTGGTATTGGGAATATGTGGCCCGCGACACAAATCAGTAAAATTTCCTATTTCATAAAAGGTAATTGTTCCATCCGTCAGATTTTCCAATAGATCTAATTTGTATTCGTCCTGTTTTTCTTTGAAATAGCTTATAGCGTCAGCTTTGGAAACATCTTTACGGATATAGGAGTTTTTTTGCTGAGCTAATTCAAGAATTTTATCTTCAATTTTTTTGAAGTCCTCTGATGAAATGGTTTTTCCTCCCAGATCGATATCATAATAAAAACCATTTTCGATAGGAGGGCCAATTCCAAATTTTGTTCCTGGATAAATAGCTTCAATAGCTTCCGCCATAAGATGGGCAGAGGAGTGCCAAAGGGTTGATTTTCCTTCTACATCATTGATTGTCAATAATACCAGATTCGCATCAGTATCAATTGGTCTGGTTGCATCCCAAACTTCACCATTTACTTTGGCAGCTAATACGTTTCGGGCCAAACCTTCAGAAATAGATTGTGCAATTTGAAGGGAGGAAGTTCCTTTTTCGTATTCACGAATAGAACCATCGGGTAAGGTAATTTTAATCATAGTTGGTTTTTTGTTCAAACACCCATACAAACAGGCGCAGAAATTTTTTAGGGCACAAAGATAGTTTTAATGATTGAGTATTCAAAAGGGCAGAAAGATCGTAAAATCTGAAATTACTCTGAATCGGGCTCAGTATAGGCAATGAGCATTACAATGCAACCCGTTTTTGGTTTCCCGTCAACACTCGGAGGAATACTGTAAACAATAAAATAGTTTCCTGATTTTGGTGGCTCGAATGACCAGAAATCACTGTCGATACCTTGTGTGCTATCATATAGTTTATGACGATTGTTTTTTATCCTTCTGCTTTTATCAAAAACATTCATGGTAACTTTTTCATCAAATCCGGAGGAACAAAATACAATTTTATATCTCTGACCCTGAAAAGCAGTAAATTGAACTTCAATTTCTTTTGATTTGGTATCAAAGAGAAGTTCGTTTACAGCGAAACTATCGTATTTATACGGCTTCTTGATATTGTCTTTACATCCTTTTGCAATTTGTTTTGCTTTGCATTGGGAGAATGCTGTGAAATTGATGCATAATAATGCAGCAAAAACAAAGACTATTTTAGCTAGATATTTTTTTTCCATTTTTATTTATAACCTACCATAAAAACCATACAACCTGATAACTGCTGATTTGTTGAGTCTGATGGAACATCATAGTCAACAAACATTTTTCGAGCGCGGGGAGGATCAAAAACAAATTCCGTTTCACCTTCTTTTGCATCTTTATTAGTATAGATGGCATCTCTTTTTTTCGATTCTTTATCTTTAGTATAAATGCTAACGATAATTCCTTTAGGTAATGCAGATGTATTAAATACTAACCGGTATTTTTCTCCAATAAAAATAGGCACTTCCACTTCTAATTGTTGTGCTTTAATTTTATAATTGATTTTAGTAAATTTTTGGCTATCATATTTATAATCTTCCAGACGTTTTTTGCAATTTGCTGTAAGTGTCTTTTTGTCGCAATTATCAGAGGATTGTATCGTGGTAAATCCAAGTATAAAAGTTAAAGATATAAGACTAATAAGAAATTTCTTTTTCATAATCATTAATTTAAAATTTGTTTCATTAACGATAATTATCCTTTAATAAATTTTTCACGTAACTCTTCAATTCTTTTTGTCAATTGATTTACTTCATCATCTGTTAAAGTCAATTCTTTTTCAGTGTTATCACTATCTTCTGAAATGCTTTTTATGGAAGGCAAAACGTCATAAATATCCTTTACAGATTGCAGATCAGCAATAAGACCTGAAATTGCAGGATCTTTCTTTTCTTCTGCTTTTAAAGCATTGATAATACTACTTAAAATGGTCATCTGTTCTGCCAATTTATTATTCATCGACTTATCTTTTCCTTTTTCATAAACATTTGCTCCGATGTGTAAACTTTCAACCCAGGCACCAGCAAATACAATAGATGTAATTTGTTGTTGTTCATTTTCATCCAGATACATATCCGTTACCATTTGTAATTCGGCAATTATATAAGCTAATGAATCTTCATTTCCAAGATTTTTTTCGAAACGTTTCGAAAGATTTCCTTCATCAAATACAGTTCCCATACCTAAGTTATCGGCAAGTTGACGCGAAAGCTTCATATAAGTCATTGCTTCTTGATTTTGTTTGTTTAAAACAGTGTAAGATAGATCGGCACTGTAAACACCAAGATTGATAGCTTTGCTAAGATTTGTTGTATATTTTGACGGGTCCTTTAATTGATTTGTAACTCCGGCTTTATATTTTAAACCTGATTTTTTAAAGATAGATGCAACTTGCAAAGGAGAAGGTAATGAATATGAAACCGTAGGGGTTTCAACAATTACAGTGGTATCTTCTACAGTTGTTAGGGTTTCGTCTTTCGGCTTTTCGCTACCACATGCTACTAATAACACTCCTGCAGCAATAAACAATACGCCTTTTAGTACTAATGATTTTTTATTTAATAACATCTTTTCTATTAATAAAGGGTTTATAAAGGGTGCTTAAAAATTTCCAAGGGCTAAACTACAAAAAATAATCATTTCACAAAACGAGAAACGATTTATTTATTAATATGTACCTGTTTTTTATTTATGATGCCAATAACTTTTCCTGTTAATTTTGAACCTATAAAAGGAGAATTAACAGATTTGGATTGAATGTTTTTCTTTTCAAACACCCATTTTAATTCAGGGTCAAAGATTGTCAGGTTTGCCAATTCACCTTCTGCAATTTTAGGTTGCTTCAGTTTTAATATTTTGCGTGGATTGTTAGATAATTTTTCAATGATCGTTTCCAGTTTTATTTTGCCTTTATTGGTATTGATAAGCGCGAAAGCTGTTTCTAAACCAATCATTCCATTGGCTGCAAGATCAAACTCAAGATCTTTGGATTCACTATCCTGAGGACGATGATCACTGGTGATCGCATCAATGGTTCCATCTGCAATTCCTTTTTGTAATGCTTCCATATCAACCTTAGTACGAAGTGGAGGGTTTGTTTTATAATTACTTTCGAAGCCCATTAAAACAGAATCATCTAAAGCAATATTATATGCATTTATGGATGCAGTAACTTTCAAACCTGATGTTTTAGCTTTTTTGATCAATTCAACAGATCGTTGAGTAGAAACATTTGCAATATGAATACTGGAGTTGGTATAATCAGCTAAAAAAATATTTCTATTCACCATCACTTCTTCTGCAAGTGCCGGGATCCCTTTTAATCCAAGTTTTGTGGATGTTATTCCTTCATTCATTTTTCCATCAAGTGAAATGGATCTTTCATCACAATGTGTGATAATTAATCCATCAAAATTTTGTGCATATAATAATGCCCGCATCAATAGACCTGCATTTTCCACCGTTTTTTTATCATCTGAAAAAGCAACGGCTCCTGCTTGTTGCATGTCATACATTTCAGAAAGATCTTTTCCTTCCTGTTTGTGTGAAAGTGTTCCAATGGGGTAAACATCAACTATGGAGGCAGCTGTTTTATTCAAAATGTATTGCACCTCAGATTTTGAATGGATGGGAGGATTGGTGGATGAAACAACAGCGACACCAGTAAAGCCACCACTTGCAGCAGCTTTCATTCCTGTATTCAGATCTTCCTTAAATTCAAATCCCGGATCACAAAAATTGACTTGCATATCAAACCAGCCTGTAGATAAATGAAGGTTTTTAGCTTCAATGACTTTTACATTTTTGTCGGAAGAAATTTTAGGTTTTATAGATTTTATGATTCCATTTTCAATTAATACATCCATTGTTTTCCCATGGAATGGCGAGTTGAAATCAATGATTTGCGCTGATTTGATAAGTATATTCATAGTTGGCTGATTTGTTAAAGTTTAATTAGTTCATTGGTATCTAATTAACGAATTATTACTAATTTACTAAATGATGGTCGTTATTTTTAAATAAAATCCCTATTTCATTAATCTCAATAATAAAACTTCTATCGCTAAAAAAATCAGGGCAAAAATAATGCAAAGTTTCCAAAGTTTCTTGCCTTGTTCGATCTCTTTTAATGATTGAGTTAATGTTTGACTTGTTGCTAGTAATACTTTGATATTAGTAAAGCTGTTTTTATTTATCAATTCTATTAATTCATCTGAAGAATAGCTTCCCAGGTCAGATTCTTTTCTGTTGAAATTAAATGAAAATCCACCTAAGGACTCATTATCTGAAAATAAATTATAATTGCCTGCATTGCTGATCTGGTCATGAACAATAATTTCGGATTTTAGATCCATTGTTCTAAGTTCTGGAATAACATCAAAATCATTGTTTAAGCTTCGGATATGAATCGGATTTTCTCCTGTTTTTATTTTTTCGAATTCAATGGCATTATCAATGCCAATCGTGTAAAACAGTGGTTGTGTTCGTTGACTATACATTCCGATTTTGTATAATGTAGGAACAAAAACTGCATGTTTAGTGAAGTTGCTGAAATCAGTATTTAAGGCAACGGAAGAAATATATAATTTTCCTCCTGCCTGTCCTGCATGCAGGTTTTCGATATCATATTTACTCAAAAAAACATCTCCGTTTTGTAGTTTCAGCAAATACTCTTCATTACTTCTGGTGTTTTTTGAAAATACATAATGTTCGCTAACTATTGGCAGATCAAGGTTGGTAGCGCTGAATATTTTTTTATCGAACACATCTTTATAAATAGGATGTTCAAAATTTATCTTATCAACTTTCGTATTAATAGTATCCAGTCGCTCGTAATAATTTGCTTTTAAGGATATAAAAAACTCTTTGTATGAATTCAGATCAATATTCGCACCCGGAAATACTAATATGCTGCCACCATTGTGAATAAAACGTTTCAGTTCCTGTGCCATGCCGGATGAAATCGTTTTTAATCCATTCAAAACAATTAACTTGTTGGTTGATAGGGTGGAGTAGTCCAGCTTGTTTTCGGAAGCATTATTTAAAGTGAATAAAGAGTCGGCACCAAAAAGTTTATTTAAATAGATACTTTCTGAATTTACCTCAGAAGTATTGATAGACATCACCGGAATACTTTTTGCCACATCAAAACTAAAGTAAAATTTATCATCGAACGTAACCGGAAAATCATTTAATTCGATTCTGCAATGCTGCAATCCTGTTTGATTAGAAGCAAAAGAAAGAACAACTTCTGTCTCTGTATTTTTATCAACCGTAAAGCTGGAAGGCGTTTTCTGGATATTGTTAATGAACAGTTTTATAGGATTATTTTCAATCGCTTTATCCGAACTGTTTTTTATCCGGACATGTAATTTTTCAATCTGATTATATTGCCTGACAGGTGTTTCAAACCAACAGGTATCAATATAAACGTTATTCTTTTCTGTTGCAGTTAAAGGAACAAAATTGAAAGAAATGCTCGTATCATTCTTTACGTGCTCCAAATTAATAATGCTTTTCTGAAAATCAGAAATAATAAATGATGTCTTATTTTTTATTCCGCTTTGTTGCAACAAATCTGTTTGGCGGGATACTATTTCAGAAAGACTGTGTGTGGCAGGACTTATTTTAATTTCATCAACAAATTCGTTGAATTCTTCTTTATTGACTAGTCGTTGATGACTGGCTTCAAAATCATTTGTAAGCACTTGAAAACGATCGGTTACCTTAAATGCGGCAACAATTTCTTTTGCACGTTTCTTTGCTTCGTCAAGCAGGGTGCCATTTTTATTGATGGCATCCATACTAAATGAATTATCAATAAATATACTGATGGATTTATCGCCAATACTTATTTGTTTGTTTTCGACAGGAATAAAAGGTTGTGCAAAAGCTAATACAATAAAGATAATAGCAAGGATACGAGCGGCTAAAACTAATAAATGTTTCAGTTTTGATTTGGCTTGAGTTTCTTGTTTTACTTCTTTTAAAAAGCGGGTATTGCTGAAATAAACAGTTTTAAATTTCCGGAAATTGAATAAATGAATGATGATTGGGATCGCTATTGCTGAAAGTGCAAAAAGAAAGGCTGGATACGTGAAGCTCATCAAAGCCCAAAGTTAGAATTTTTTTTGATAGTTTGATTAGCAAATTTTTTATTCAAATCTCATCCGCCCTTCGGGCACCTTCTCCCTAAAAAAGGAGAAGGAATTGCAAACGCTAGGCTCCCAGACTTAAACAATTATTATTGAAAGCTAACAAATGAAGGAGTATGCAGTTGAAGTTTTGTAATCCGCATTTCAAAACTTGTTGACAATTCGAAAAAGTAATTTTGCATTCCTATCGGTGCATATGGATAATAGTAGGCTTTGAATTGCATCATTTTAAAAATAAGGTTTTCGTTACGCACCTTTAATCCTCCTCCTATACCTGAATACAGTTTATTGTTTGTAATCAATTTTTGAGTGGATCCAACCGTGGCAAATTCTCCTGAAGCAAAGAATGCAAAACGAAAACCATAAATTTTGAGTGGTATCCAGCAGGTAGTTTGAGCACGCAAAATGAACCGTTGAAATCCATAAATTGTATAGGAGTTAAATCCATAGATCCCATTTTCTCCATTAATACCAACAGGGGCATAAAAATCAGGATTCAATCCGATAGAATATTTCGTAAATAGTTGTTGCCTGAATTTTAAACGGACTAAAGAATGAAGCCGGCTATATAATGTACCATTGAAATGAATAGCAATATCCTCTACATTTTTTTTATGATAATACCCGCCAGCAATTAGTTGAATACTTGAAAACCTTCCTTTTTTCCAAACATTCGTCTTTTCGAATTCGATTCCGGTATAATATCTGTCTTTGTTTAATCGATAGTCATATCCGGCATTTAAGGAAATAAAATATCCGTACGAAATATCTTCTGTTTTACCAAAACCGAGCACATATCGTGTCTTGAAAAAATCTTCCCGAAAAAAAGAAAAGGTGGTGATGCCAATCCATCTGTTATTATAAGTTGGATTCAATGCTTCCGAATTTTGAATTGGTTTATCTTCAAAATATTGTCTTACAAATCGTGCAGAGAAAAAACGCTCATGCCTGCTTTCCTCTTTCTCTATTATTTTTTTAGTTGATTTAAGAGAGTATGCCGACCATGCATCGAGTAAAAAATAACTGTACTTTCGAAAATCCAAGTCTGATTTTTCAAAAACATTGATAGCTCGGTTTTGACTTAATTGCAAGCCACCCGAAAATTTTGCAGCAGGTGAAAAGAGCGGTCGGTAAAATTGCAAATAATAAGATTCCTCTTTTTCTCCTCCTAAGCTCGCTCCTCCATTACTGGTTGAATAACCAATGGTTCCATCAATAAAGGTGTGAAAAATATTATATTTTTTATAATATGCTCTTATGTAAGCAGGAGGATTACGCTTGTAATCGTATAGCATATTAAGTTGAATCCGTTGACCGCCTCCCAGAAAATTAGCATCATAAACTTCCGCTTCATAATTATTATAATAATGTGGATTATTAATGTCGAAATTATAAGCGATGGAAGAGCCACTTAAACTCCAGACATCTTTTGTTATAACAAGGATAGCAACTGAATCGCCTTTTGAATTTAAGGTGTCAATAATAATGCGGGCATCGTGAATAAAAGGCTGATTGCGTAGAAATCGTTCATTATCTGCAAGAAGAAAAGAGTTTAGCGTGTCATTTAGTTCAAAAAAAAGATAATCTTTTATTACCCATTCACGGGTTTTTTCGTGCAATTTATCAATAATACTATCTAATTTTCCGGAGTTCCTAAACCCATTGGGTACTTTTGGCCCGCTAACTCCAACTCGTTGGATAACAATGCTCCGGATAATTTTTTTCTCGTAGTGGATATATGGATCTTCACTTTTAATATATAAAACAGTATCTTCTTTTACTGAACTTTCGCTTTCCGGTTTATAAAACTCCTGGATAAATAATTTGGGATATTTTCTGGAAATAAATGGGGTAATATTTCTTCTGATCTTAAATTCTGTATTATAGCGAAGCTTCACAACGGTGTCGCTGATGGAGTAAATAATAGTATCGGCTGTAATTAAGTATCGATGCTTCTTTAAATTGATGCGATGTAATTCTTCCTGTGCTGTTGCAGAAGAAATAATAAGGAAAAATAGCAGTACTAGTTTTATCTGAAAACAAGTAACATATTTCCAGCTATTTTCCATTTTTATGTAAACGTTTAAATATAGTTACAAGCAAACGGTGCGTGGCATGTTGAGGGCGAAGTGATTTTAATTAAATATCATTTAATCAATCGTGCAAACAGAACCCCGGCAAGGAGCGATTGAACAAATAAACTCACGCTCCAGCTTATCACCATAATTAATGAAGTAGGGAAACTACTGTATGACATGATCATTCCGGGAATAGTTGTGATCCAATAAATAAAACCGAAAAACAAACCTTTCTCCATCAGCGCATTTCCTTTGAGGATTTCTTTTGTAAAATCCCATATCCATGCAAGTATAACTCCAACTAACAAGGGCTGAACAAACATGAGTGACATTAAAGGGTCGGACCATGGACGAAATAAGTCAGGATTTTCATATTCCGCTTTTAGTGAAGGAAAAATCGCATGAAACACTTGACTTACAATCATTCCTGTCAAGAGCATGATAGCTCCAACAATTAAACCGATGAACGTTTTTTTCATAAAATTATGTTTTATTAATCTACAACTCCATACTCATCAATATCTAATTCAAGGATAGGTTCCATTTCTTTTTCCATCAGGAGGCCTTTAGAGTTGAATTTTAAATGATACAATTGATCTTCATTGCTTACATCAACTTTATAAATGACCTTCCCATCATTTGTGGTAGTTTTTTTTATTTCAGTAAGAAAATCTTCCCTGAAGTTTTCTTTTAAATATTCTGAAATCTCATAAGGCAATTCTGTAGCAGCTGGTTTTGCAGATAAATTTTTTGTTCCCATGTTTATTCAAATTTTTTTGATAAAATAATTTGACAATAATACATTCCTGATAGGCAATTTATAGTGAAGTAGATCATCCTTTTTTTTGATTTAGAACATTATCCTAATCGGATGTATTTGTTTTTCTAAGGAAATTGAAGGATAAAATAACATGATAATAGATGAGCGATAAATGCTTTTGAGATGTAAGTCCTTCAAATCGAATGAAATACATTGTTTTGTTCGAATTGCTAAACAGTAGTTAAGCAATATTTAAATAGTATTTAATCGTGTTTTATGATGTTTAATGAATAAAAATAAATAATTAAACATCATTTATTGTAACTTATTAACAAATTTTACTACTTTTGAAAAGTTATCAACTAAAATTTAGCTATTTATGAGAAAATTATCTGCAGATGAATTTGATCAATTATCAATAAAAGGTAAGGGAAGAAGTTCACATTTATTTAATTCGATTGTCAATCTAAAAGTAGGAGAAGCTTTATTAATAGAGAAAAAAGATTGGAACCGAAAAGCGGGCCCAAGTACATTGGTTCGATACATCGAAAAAAATCATAAAATGAAATTGGCTTGTGCCTCCATTTCAGGCGAAGAAGGAGCATGGGCGATAAAACGAATTGACGAAGAAAATAAAACAATTCAGGTAATTAATTCTGTAAAAAAAGCCTCCGACATTGAAAGACTTCAGTTAAAATCTGATTTAGTAGTATTTTATTTAGGACGCATGGCTTTTCAAAAGATTGAAAGAATTGACGATTCGATAAAAGCTGCAATAGTTCAATTTTGGAAAGCCGATCCAATTTTAATTACAGAACTTTTTCATGAAATAACAAAAAGCCTGAGTGATCAGGGGCATATTGTTATTGAGAATGAAAAAACATATATTCCGTTAAGGAAAAATTAAGTCGTTTAATTTATTTCTTTTTTTCTAAATTCTGTCTGAAACAGTTATTTCGCTATGCTCATTATTATTGCAAAACTAACGCAATGTCATTCTGAATGAATTGAAGAATCACTTTAAAAAAATTAAAAATTGAAACATGATCTTATTTTTCCAAAATAGCTTCGGAAGCAATTTTTAATTCAACATTACAATATTTCCAGGAAGAATAACCTCCAGAAAGGTTGTAAACATTTTTAAAACCATTTTGATTTAAGATACGCTGCGATAAATAACCTCTTAACCCTACTTCACAAAATAGATAAATAGCTTTATCTTTTGGAATCTTATCTATATTTTTTCGGAGATCATCTATAGGGATATTTATTGATTTAGGTATGGTTCCGGCTAGATTTTCTTTTTTTGAACGTACATCGATCAATACTCCATTCGTATCAATTTCATTAATTTGATCGCAGTAAAATGGAATCATTTGTTTTTGCAAAATATTTTCTGCAACAAATCCGGCCATATTTACAGGATCTTTAGCGGATGAATAAGGTGGGGCATATGCATGTTCTATTTCCATTAATTCATATATGGTGCTGTTCCTTTTAATAACAGATGATAACATTTCGATGCGCTTGTCAACACCATCGTATCCTGCAATTTGAGCACTTAGTAAACGTCCGTTATCGGGTGAAAATGCTATTTGAATATGCATTTGTTGTGACCCGGGATAATATGCTGCGTGAGAACCGCTGTGTGTTGTAGAAACAAGATGTGCAATGTTCGCAGATTTTAAATGTTTGGATGCTGTACCAGCTGTAGCCACTGTCATATCAAAAACTTTAACTATTGCAGTATTTATTGAACCACGATATTTTTCTTTATTCCCTAAAACAATATTGTTTGCACAGATCCGACCCTGTTTATTTGCCGGACCGGCTAAATAGGTACTCATGGATTGCCCCGTAATAGGATTTGTAAATTCAATGGCATCGCCTACTGCATAAATATCAGGATCAGATGTTTGCAGAAATTCATTTACAAATATTCCTTTTGCACTCCCTAACTGAAGACCTGCTTGCACTGCCAGGTGAGTATCCGGACGAACACCAATAGATAAAATCACGATATCCGCATCAATTGTTTCTGCATTATTTAGCAGTACTTTTAACCGGTCATTATTTTTTTCAAATCCGGAAACACTTGTGTTTAAACGCAGATCCACACCTTTTGACCGGATATGTTGTTGAACAATAGCTGCAATCGGAAAATCAACAGGAGCAAGAATTTGGTTTCCCATTTCAATAATACTAACATCAAGACCTAAATGAACCAGGTTTTCAGCCATCTCCAATCCAATAAATCCTCCGCCAACAACTACTGCTTTTCCGGATCTGTGTTGATCAACATAATTTTTTATATAATCAGTATCCGCAACATTTCGTAACGTGAAAATCCCTTCAAGTCCAATACCAGGCAATGGCGGACGAATAGGATCTGCTCCCGGTGACAAAACTAATTTATCATATGACTCCGTGTATTCTTTATTTGTATCCTGCTCTCTGGCTGTGATCGTTTTATTGGCAGCATCAATTGAAAGAACTTCTGTTTTTACACGTACATCAATATTAAAGCGTTGATTAAAGGAAGCTGCAGTTTGAACAAATAATTTATCACGTTGTTTTATTACTTCTCCAATATAATATGGCAATCCGCAATTCGCATAGGAAATGTATTCTCCTTTTTCGAAAATAACGATTTCTGCTTTTTCGTCCATTCTTCGTAACCTTGCGGCTGTACTTGCTCCTCCGGCAACGGCACCTACAATAATATATTTCATTGTTCTTGTTTTTGAAATGTAAATTTGTTTGAGTGTGAATTAATTCACGATGCAAAGAAATGGGGAATAAATTAGAATATTGGTGACTTATATCACAAATTCAATTTCTACTAATTATCAAAACAGATAAATTGAATCGAAAGGGGGAGAAACAATACAGAAAGGAGCAAATAAATTTAATAAAAAATTATACTCCGAATTGCCTTAAATGGTGATCCATGTGCTTCCATTGGAGAATATCCCATTCCTCGGATGTTAGTTTTCCAAAAAAAGGATGTGGTTCCTGAGTTAATCCTTTTGGACCATCATTTGAAAAACGGGTCACAAGTTGAATAAGTTTTTGTTGTTCTTCCTTAAACTGTTTTTGTTCCGTAATAAGAAATGCTTTGTCAGTGGGTAAGTTATGTTTAAAGTGTTTTTCGTTGGTCAGGACTTTTTTTGCCATTTTACCAAATAGTAATGCAATTAACCCACGTTTAAATTTCATTTCTCCAAACGCACCTTTTAAACCAACCTGGTTATGTACAAACATTTGAGCGACATTCATTTTTCCCCATTGTGCCCGGGATTCAGGAGTTAATGAATTAATTCTGTCTATTATTTCCTGATTGTGCTGAGTGTTAAATAAACTTTTCATACTATTTTTGATTTAATTTATTAGTTTTTATAAAAAAATAGGATTATTAAATTAATAATTAATCTTTTTATTTACTTTCTGATTATTTTAAACTCTCCGTTCATGGCCAATTTAATAATTGTAGAAGGTTGAGTATCATTAATTTCATTTTGTCTTAAATTTACGATATAATCAACTTTGTTTAAAATATCAAGTTTAATATCACTAAATGAAGATGGAGATTTTTCACCACTAATGTTTGCTGAAGTTGAAGCGATTGGTTTCCCGAATTTATGAATAAGATTTTTACAAAATTCATCTTTCACTAAACGTATGCCAACACTACCATCTGCTGCAATAATATTTTCGGCAAGGGAGCGGCCATCAGGATAAATAATGGTGAGTGGGGTTTCAGCTGCTTCTAAAAGATCCCAAGCCATTTCAGGAACTTCTTTTACATATCTATTGAGCATTTTTTCATCGCAAACTAAGACTACCATGCTTTTGTATTCCGCCCGTTCTTTGATTTTAAATAGTTTGCTTACAGCTTCTTTGTTTCTTGCATCACAACCAATTCCCCAAACGGTATCAGTAGGGTAGAGGATTGTGCCGCCTTTATGTAATACCGCTAATGCATTTTTGATTTCTTCTTCCATAAAATTTACGAATACGAATTTATACGAATGTACGAATACGGTATTAACTTTTGTATAATTTCATTAGTTGATCCGAAACATTTTTTGGATGAAACTTTTGAGCAAAATCAAAACCTTTGTTTGCAATATGGATACGTTTGCTCTCAGAATTCAATAGGAAATTAATTTGTTCAGCAAGTTCATTTTCATTGGCAGGGTCGATATAAATTGAATCGGGACCTGCAGCTTCCGGAAAACAGCCTCCTTTACTTGTTATCACAGGGGTTTTGCTTGTTAACGCTTCTATGATCGGAATGCCAAATCCTTCGAAAAGAGAAGGAAAAATAAACAGTTGGGCTTTGCGGTAAATTACCGGCAATTCGCTATTTTCCACATTTTTAAGAAAAATGACACGATTTTGCAATTTGTTTGCAATGATGTATTCTTTTACTTTTTGATAATAGCTTTTTTTTGTTCCAACCACAACCAAAGGAATATCTTTTATTTTTTTCAATGCTTTTACGATGGTCAGTAGGTTTTTTCGTTCCTCTATTGTTCCAACATAAAGCAAATATTTTTCCGGTAGTTGATGTTTAATTACTACTTGAGCAATGTGTTCATTACTAAGCTCTTGATAATAGGACTCATCACAACTCTGATAAATTACCTTGATCTTACTTTCCGGAATAAAATAATATTTTTCAATATCGCGTTTGGTTTCTTCACTGATGGCAACAATCGTATCAGACACATCACAGGCATGACGAAACTTTTTGTTGTAAATCTTCCGATCGATATAAGGATATAATTTTGGAAAACGCAGGAAGATCAGATCATGAGTAGAAACTATTTTTTTTCCTTTAAAACGATTGATATTAAAGGGCAATTCGTTGCTTAAACCATGATAAACATCAATATGTTGTTCTTCCAGTAATTCAGAAATGCCGTATGTGCGCCAGCGGGAGCGTAATTTTTTATCTATAAAACTCTGTGGTTCCTGTATAGAAATATTTTTTTGAGTAGAAATAAGTTTTTGAAAATCACCTTCGGATTGTCTGGTGGTATATAATGTATAGTGATTTTCGGGATAATACTGATTTAAAGATTTGATAAGAGTACGTGCATAATTACCCAATCCACTGGTATTTAAAAATGCTCGTTTTGCGTCAAAACCTATGTTCATACTAAATTGATTGATTTCAAATTTTGATTATTAACATTCAATTTTTGATTTCAGCTTTTTAACTTAGTTATACAGCTACATCATATTCTCTCAATGCATTATTAAGAGAGGTTTTTAAGTCGGTGCTTTCTTTTCGTTGGCCAATTATTAATGCACATGGTACCTGATAATCGCCTGCGGGAAATTTCTTGGTATATGCGCCTGGAATCACCACCGAACGGGGAGGAACAATTCCTTTGTATTCTTTCGGCTCAGTACCTGTTACATCAATTATCTTGGTCGATTTTGTAAGTACCACATTGGCTCCAAGTACGGCTTCTTTCTGAACCCGAACCCCTTCTACAACAATGCAACGGGAACCTATAAAACAACCATCTTCAATAATTACGGGTGCTGCCTGAACAGGTTCTAATACTCCACCAATTCCAACGCCACCACTCAAATGCACATCTTTTCCAATCTGAGCACAAGAACCAACGGTAGCCCAGGTATCCACCATTGTTCCACTATCCACATAGGCGCCAATATTTACATAGCTGGGCATCATGATAACCCCTTTTGCTAAATAAGCTCCATAACGGGCTACTGCATTAGGTACAACACGAACGCCAAGTGCCTCATAATTGGTTTTTAGTTTCATTTTATCATAATACTCAAATATTCCTACCTCAAAGGTTTCCATTTTTTGAATCGGAAAATAAAGTATTACTGCTTTTTTTATCCACTCATTCACTTGCCATTCGTTTCCCTTGGGCTCTGCAACACGTAATTTACCTTTATCAAGCTGTTCGATCACCTCCCGAATTGTTGTTTGAGTCTTATTTTCTTTTAACAATTCCCGGTTTTCCCAAGCCGCTTCAATTAGCTGTTGCATCGTATCTAAGTGATTTTTATTAATTTACAAATACTGTTTTTTTTGAAATTTCGGCACAAATATATTCATTTTTTTACGCCATATGTTCTCTTTTGAGATAGCTCATTAGGATGATGAACTTTTATATTTTTTATTAACTTTGCAAAATGGCTCGGATAATGGCAATTGATTATGGAAGCAAACGTGTTGGAATTGCAGTAACAGATTCCTGCCAACTTATCGCAAATGGATTAACCACAGTTCATTCAAAAGATTTAATTGATTTCTTAAAAAAATATATTGAGAAAGAGGAAGTGGAGTGTATTGTTGTTGGTGAGCCGAAACGAATGAATAATGAACCATCTGATTCGGCCCGTTTTATCGAACCTTTTGTAGTCCATTTAAAACGTACATTTCCAACTATAAAAGTAGAAAGGATTGATGAGCGTTTTACATCAAAAATGGCGTTTCAAACCATGATCGATAGCGGATTAAAGAAAAAAGCCAGACAAAATAAAGCATTGGTTGACGAAATAAGCGCTACGATTATTTTGCAAAGTTATATGGAAAGAAAAAAATAAAATTTGTAGTACGATCTTAAATAAAAAAATAAAAATGATGTAGGATAAAGAAGGGGGTTAATCCCAGATCTGATATCCAAAATCCCAAATTTTAAAAGAATGATATTACCAATTGTCGCGTATGGCGACCCGATATTGCGCAAGGTAGGAGTAGAGATTGCAAAAGAACATCCTAACTTGCAACAATTGATTTCTGATATGTTTGAAACAATGAACAATGCATTTGGTGTTGGTTTGGCGGCTCCACAAGTTGGGAAAGCTATTCGTTTATTTATTGTTGAAACTAAACCTTTTGCTGAACGAGATGAAGACGATGAGGAAGATGAATTTTCTCCCGAAGAACGCTCACAGTTAGAGGATTTTCGAAGGGTTTTCATCAATGCGAAAATTCTTGAAGAAGATGGAAAAGAATGGATATTTAATGAAGGATGTTTGAGTATTCCTAAAATTCGGGAAGATGTTTTAAGAAAACCAAAGATCCGTATTCAGTATTATGATGAACACTTTAATTTTTTGGACGAAACTTTCGAAGGGCTGATAGCCCGGGTTATCCAGCATGAATACGATCATATTGAGGGGAAATTGTTTACCGATAAAATCAGCCCATTACGTAAACGATTATTAAAAGGAAAACTCAATGATATTTCAAAAGGAAAAATTCAGATTGGCTATAGAATGAGGTTCCCGAATAAGTAACAAACAAAGGATAGTTAATAAGAATAGGTAATAGCTTTAAATATAAATTAACCACAAATGAAAAACAATCTTAAGTTTATTTTAGCATATAGTCTTTTATTAATTTCAATTGCATCATGTAAAAACGAAAACAAGCCGGTGGAGGAGCAGACTAATACGGCTAAAGAGCCACCACGTGAAATGTATTTGAATCAAATTAAAAAACTGGAAGAGGAGATGCATAAATCTGCTCAACTTAATAATGTTACAGGAAATTTAGCCATTAAAGCATATTCTGATTACGTTTTGTTTTTTCCGAACGATACGGTAGCTCCTGATTATTTATTTAAAGCTGCCGAAATCGCTACCGCAACTCAACAATACCCACAAGCATTGATTTATTATCAAAACATAACAAGTAAATATCCAAATTATAAATTAATCCAGGAAAGCCTTTATTTACAAGGTTATTTGTTAGATAACTTTTTGAATGAGGATGCAAAAGCAAAATTGATTTATGAAGAAGTGATCCAAAAATATCCAGCAAGCGCTTATGCAAACGATGCAAAAGCTGCTATAAAAAATCTGGGTAAATCAGACGAAGAATTAATAAAAGAATTCAAAAAGAAAAACGGAGAAAAATAAAGTTCTACTTTTTCCTATTGTAAAGTTTGGATCTGTTCAACCCCAATTTATAAAAGAAATGCGTGAAGGATACACGTAATACACCCATTCCGTATTTTGAACTGCGACTAAAGTTAATGGAGGAAGCTTCCGGAAAGTATTTTGTCGGACAAGTAATTTCCGCAATTTCAAAACCTGCCATAAAGATCTGGGAGATCATTTCGTTGTCAAAAACAAAGTCGTCATTATTTGCTTCGTAGTCAACTGTTTCCAATACTTCACGTGAAAATGCACGGTAACCGGTATGATATTCAGAAAGTTTCTGATTGAGTAAAATATTTTGAGTAAGTGTTAAACAACGGTTGAAAACATATTTATACAAAGGCATTCCTCCTTTTGTTGCTCCTTTTCCGAGAATACGGGAACCAAAAACCACAGGATACAGGTCATTTGCAATGATGTGGGCCATTGATTGAATTAAAAGAGGAGTGTATTGATAATCGGGATGAAGCATTATTACAATATCGCCTCCTAATTCAAGCGCTTTATCATAACATGATTTTTGATTGCCACCATAACCCCGGTTTTTTTGATGTTTAATAATATGTTTAATGCCTATCCGAGTAGCCACTTCAACGGTATCATCTTTACTCACATCATCTACCAGAACCACTTCATCAACAATATCAAAAGGGATTTCATTGTATGTTTTTTCAAGTGTTAATGCCGCATTATAGGCAGGTAATACAACTACTATTTTTTTGTTTCTGATCATGTTAAACTATTTGCGGCAAAAGTAATAAAATTTATGTTATTGATTTTTGTTTTTAAGGATATACAGGTCTAAATATTCTGTTTTTATAGGATAGGGTTCATAAGAATCAGGAACTAAACTTTTAGGTAAATTTTTACGAATAAATAAATATTTATGTTTAGAACCGCTTATTCCATCAAGACTGATATAGTTATATCGTACAGAATAAGTCTGCAAATTCCAATCGTTCCACATTTCAAGCGGGATACTAACAATTTCACCACGAGGGATAAATTTTCCGAAAGAATAAATATCTGAAAGTAATTCTTTGTCCCGTTTTGTTTCCCCAACTTTTGAAATCGTAAATACTAAGGAAAAAAGAAATATACTAAGTGTTCCCCATCTGCTATACTTCAGAAAGTTTCCTGAACTATTTATTTTTTCGATCAGATGTTTCATTCTGCCTGAAACAGCAATAGCACCGGCTATTGCGAACAAAGGTAAGGAGGTAAGCAAATAAAAACCTCTTTGTTCCAGGGTTGATATTAAAGGCAACGACCCTGAAAATCCAATTAATAATAACCAATAAATTTTTATACGGTTATTTTTTTGTTCATTTTCTTTGGATACGTTTTTGCGTTGAAATAAATAAATAATTAACATTAAAATAAACATTGGGATCAATTCGGTAAATAATCGAATAACTATTTCAAAACGATTATCTGTTGTGTTATGAACCGTACTATTAAATGCTTTACCCAAACGGTTTTCAAAATATAACTTAAACACATCATAAATATGATTATTAAAAAGAATGAGAAGGGCATAAATTAAAAAAGGTGTTCCAACAAGTAGAATAGAATAAATAATATTTTTCTTAAAGGAGATTTGTTTACTAACGGCCCAGAAAAAAACCACGCCTGTAATTGGGAAAAGTCCTTGAACCCCTTTTGTTAAGCTGGAGAGGAAGATGCAAATACCGGCAATTATTATGTTTATAATTACTTTTTCTTTTACAAAAAGCGCCTCACTTAAATAATAAACTGACATGGTCGCAAATAAAGCCATCACTGTTTCCTCCACATGATGTGCGTATGACCAAAAACAAATAGGAATAGTAGCAAAGAAAAGAATAGGCAACCAGCTGTTTTTTATGGATAGCTTATCATCAAAAAATAAAGACCTCCAGATTTTGTGGATGTAAACAAGTGTTAATGCAAAACATACAAAACAAAACAATCGTTCAACATACATACTTGTACCAAATATTTTAAAGAATGATGCTAATAAACCAAAATAGAGTGGTGGTTGCTCCCGGAAAACAGTCATTATAGTTTTACTGAAATGTGGTTCCCAAAATGTTCCAAGCCCATCTGCAAGGTTTTTAGCAACACTGATATACAACATCCCATCCATAAATACACCATCTTGGATCAGTTGCGAAATAGTAAGGATCAATATTGCTGAAATAGTGAATAACCAGAATGGTAAAGTCTTTGAACCAAAAATATTTTTCATTAACATAAAATAAATAGCTGCTTTTTCTGTTTTTTAGTGCAACCAAAAGTAGCACTTTATTGTTATATTTGCGCTTCCATGAAAACACTTTATAAGTTTATTTTAAAATCCTATATCGGGCCATTTGTGATGACATTTTTCATCGCAATGTTTGTGTTTTTCATGATGTTCATCTTTAAATATATTGATGATTTTGTTGGCAAAGGATTAGGTTTTGCAGTATTGTCGAAATTGTTCTTTTATTTTTCACTTACCACTATTCCAATGGCCTTGCCGCTTGCAATATTGCTGTCCTCGCTTATGACATTTGGAAATTTGGGTGAACATTTAGAGTTAACTGCAATGAAAAGCGCTGGCTTATCCTTGCAAAAAATAATGACCCCTCTTATTATTACAACTTTTGGTTTTGCAATTGCTGCGTTTTATTTTTCAAATAATATTTTACCTTATACCAATTTAAAGGCTGGTTCATTATTATATGACGTTCGGGAATCGAAACCTGCATTAATGTTTAAAGAAGGTATTTTTAATAATAGTATTGATGGGTTTAGTATCCGTATCGGGAAAAAAGCTTCGGATGGTAAAACATTAAAAAACATTATGATCTATGATCACAGAGCAATGCAAGGAAACAACATTGTATTGGCTGCAAAAGAAGGAACAATGGAGCAAACCAATGATAAAATGTTTTTAGTTCTTACTTTATTTGATGGAGTGAGTTATAAAGATATTACAGACAATTCGAAGGATGCCCAAACTCATCCTTTGATAAGAGATACATTTAAAGAGCGGATTATTCGATTTGATCTTTCAGAATTTAAGATGTCAAGAACAAATGAAGATCTGTTTAAAAGCAATTACCAGATGCTTAATATTTCTCAACTAAATGAAGTTGTTGATACATTAGAAAAAAATAATACCAAACAAAAAAATGCTTTTACTTCCCAGCTTAAAAAAAACTTTTACTCAAAAACAACACGCATATTAACAGATATTGATTCAAATAAAATTGTTTCAAATGATACGATTTTTTTTAATAAGCTTTCTAAATCACAACAACTGAGTGTAATTGAACATGCAACGAATGCAACCAGAAGCACAAAAAATTATGTTGAATCCGTAGCCGGTGATTATATATCTCAGGAATTTTCATTGATAAGATACGAAGTAGAATGGCACAGGAAATTCACCCTTTCAATAGCATGCATTGTATTGTTTTTTATTGGCGCACCACTTGGTGCTATTATTCGTAAAGGAGGTTTAGGAATGCCGGTTGTGGTTTCTGTTGTGTTCTTTATTATTTTCCATGTTCTGTCAATTTCCGGTGAGAAACTGGCCAAAGAAGGTGAAATGCCTGCCTATCAAGGAATGTGGCTAGCAACAGTTGTTTTACTGCCTGTCGGAATTTTTCTGACTTTCAAAGCCACATCGGATAGCACACTGTTCGACATTGATGCGTATATCAATCCGATCAAGAATTTATTTGTACGTAAAAAAGAATAGAAGAATTTGGATTTAAGGATTTAAGGATTTAGGATTTAGAACTTGTTCCTCATAATAAACCAATATATCTTTTAAGCTTCTTTCCAGGGAAAAAGAAATTTCCCAACCGGTATCCTGCCTTATCTTTTGATTGGAACCAATGATTATTTTATTGTCATTAGGGCGAACTAACTGTTGATTGATGTGGTGAGCAACATCCATATCCAAAAGGGAGGTCATCATCTGAATGATCTCATTTAAGGATGTCCCTTTTCCGGTACACACATTGTAAATTTCTCCTTTTTTACCTTTTTTAAATAAAAGATAATATGCATATACCACATCTCTTACATCAACAAAATCCCGAATGATCGATGTGTCACCGGTAGTTAATTCTTTCACAGTTGAATTTAATTTCTTTAGTTCCACCAATTGTTTTGCAAAAGAAGATATAACAAAAATATCTTTTTGATGAGTGCCAATATGATTGAATGAACGGGTTAAAATAATATCCATTCCATAACTATCAACATATACTTTGGATAACATTTCTTGTGATACTCTGGCAACAGCATAAGGGCTCAATGGTTTTAAATTATGATCTTCCTTTAATGGCAGATCATCCGAACTCACATTGCCATATTCTTCTGATGAACCAATGGAAAGAATTCTACATTTAATTCCTGATAAACGAATAGTTTCAATTAAATTAAGAAAAATAGTAGTGTTGTTTGCAAAACTTTCAACAGGGTTTTTCCAGCTAAAAGCCACACTGCTATAGGATGCCAGATGCAAGACATAATTTGGTTTAAATGCACAAACAATTTCTTCAACCTGAATTTTATTTAACAAATCGACTTTTTGAAAATCACATTTTAAGTGTTGAAATTGCCGGAAGCTGAAATCTGGTGTATTAATATCAATTCCTAAGATCTGAGCCGAAATACAATTTGTTTCTAAATAATTCAAAAAATGCTGACTTACAAAACCGGAAAATCCGGTAATTAAATATTTTTCTGTAACACTCATATTTTTTAGTTCTGCAAACAAAAATAAGCATTCCTGTTAAATATAAAACGGCTAAATCAGGTTGAAAGCTATTTAGTATATTTGCGCCCACTAATCAGTAGTGATTTGTGATATAAAAACGTATGAAAATTTTACAGATATGTAGCAAAATTCCTTTCCCGCCAAAAGATGGAGGAAGCATTGCTATGGACATTTTAACTCATGGGCTTATCGAATGTGGGAACGAAGTTAAAGTACTTGCTATTAATACGCCAAAACATTTTATTAATGAAGCGGATATTGATCAGGAGTATAAAAATAAAACTTCCTATCAGCTGGTATTTATTGATACTGCTGTAAAGCCACTTGCTGCATTTTTAAATTTATTTTCCGGAAAATCATATAATATCTCCCGGTTTTATTCTAAAGAATTTGAAAAAGTATTAATCGAACTTTTGTCCTCACAACAGTATGATGTTGTTCAGCTCGAAACCTTATGGGTTGCGCCTTATGTGGAAACAATCCGTAAACATTCAAAAGCAAAAATTGTTTTACGTTCGCAAAATGTGGAATATGCAATTTGGGAGCGATTAGCAGAAGCATCGGGTAATCCTTTGAAAAAAGCATATTTGAAATTGTTAGCAAAAAGGTTGAAAAAATATGAATTAGGAATGTTGAACAAATATGATGGAATTGCTACTATTACCGAATTGGATGCTGTTTCATTTAAAAATTCAGGATGTAAAAGTCCGATAATTCATATTCCATTTGGGATAGACACAAAAAAATATAAAGCAGATACTTCAACAACAGAATTCCCCTCTGTTTTTCATATTGGTGCAATGGATTGGATGCCGAATTCAGATGCCGTAAAATGGTTTTTAGAAAAAGTGTGGGAGAAAGTTCAAATTCAACATCCGAATGTAAAACTGTATCTTGCAGGTAGGAATATGCCGGACTGGATGAAACAGTTGAAAATAAAAAATATAGTGGTAGTAGGTGAAGTGGAGGATTCTCATAAATTCATAAATTCTAAATCAATTATGATCGTTCCGCTTACATCCGGTGGTGGCATGAGAGTTAAAATAATTGAAGGAATGGCATTAGGGAAAACAATTATTTCTACAGCTGTTGGAGCAGAAGGAATAGATTATGAAAACAATAAAAACATCTTAATTGCGAATACTGAAACTGAATTTATAGAAGCATTAAATAAATGTATCTCTGATAGATCTTTTTCTGATAATATGGCTCAAAATGCAAAAAGTTTAGTTGAAAATAAATATGATAATCTGAAAATTTGTAAAAAATTATCCGATTTTTACCAAATATTAATTACCCGGTGAAACTATTTGTCATCTTATCACGTGTTCCCTATCCTCTTGAAAAAGGGGACAAGCTTCGTGCATTCAATCAACTAAAACAGCTTTCGAAAACAAATCAGATCATTTTATTTGCTTTGAACGATACTGAATTAGATGAGAATGCATTGGAAGAATTAAAAAAATATTGTGTGGCAATTTCTATTATGAAATTTTCAAAATTCACCATTTTCTTTAATCTTATACGGGCCTTTTTCTGTGGGATGCCTTTGCAGGTTGGTTATTTTTATTTCCGGAAGGCACAGAAAAAAATTGATGAATTGATAAAAAAACACAAGCCCGACCATATTTACTGTCAGTTGATCCGTACCGCAGAATATGCTAAATCACATGCATCTATTCCAAAAACTTTAGATTATATGGATGTCTTTTCAAAAGGAATGGAGCGTAGAATAAAGACCGATCCGTTTTATATGAAACCGATCTTAAGGATGGAATACAAACGTTTATTGAAATACGAAAATAAAGTATTTACTTATTTTAATCACAAAACTATTATCTCTGAACAAGACAGAAATTTAATTCCTCATCCTAAAAAGCAAGAGATTAGTATTATCCCCAATGGTGTGGACACAGATTATTTCAAAGCCATTTCACATGAAAAAGAATACGAATTATTGTTCAATGGAAATATGGATTATCCACCAAATGTTGAAAGTGTTGAATATTTAGTAAATAAAATTATGCCATTAGTTTGGACTAAAAAACCGGATGTCCGATTACTGATTTCAGGTGCATCGCCTAATAATAAAGTTCTGGCGCTTGCGTCAAAAAATGTAATTATCAGTGGCTGGGTTGATGATATCCGTGAAAATTTTGCGAAATCAAAAATCCTTGTTGCACCTATGCAAATTAGTATTGGCTTGCAAAATAAATTATTGGAAGCTATGGCAATGCAAGTCCCATGTGTTACATCTGCCCTTGCAAACAATGCATTAGGAGCCATCCATAACGAACAGATCATGGTTGCTGAAACACCTGAACAATATGCACACTATATTATTGAATTGCTTCAAGATAGTGCCAAAGCAAAAAAAATTGCAATGAATGGCTACCAATTTGTGATCAAAAACTTTAATTGGAAAAGTACCACCGCCTCGTTAGAACAATTGTTCAGAAAAAAATAATCCCTTTGTCAATTCCGGTTAAATGAAAATTTTAGTTTTCGATAATTACGACAGTTTTACATATAATTTAGTTCATTACCTTGAAATGCACACTGATTCCATCATTGAAGTGCATCGCAATGATAAAATAAGTTTGAAAAAAATTGAAGAATTTGATAAAATTGTACTTTCTCCCGGGCCGGGATTACCTTCTGATGCAGGAAATTTATTGGAAGTAATAAAAACATTTGCACCAACAAAAAGTATATTGGGTATTTGTCTGGGACAACAAGCTATTGTTGAAGCATTTGGTGGTTCATTAAAAAATATGGATAAAGTTTTTCATGGCACTTCATCACCAATAAAAATAATTGATGATGATATATTATTTAAAAATATTCCCAAAAAAATAAATGTAGGCCGTTATCATTCATGGGTAGCGAACAACGATGATTTTCCTAAAGAATTGGAAGTTCTGGCTATTGATGAATCAGGAGAAATAATGGCACTTCGTCATAAAACATATGATATACGTGCTGTTCAGTTTCACCCGGAAAGTATTTTAACTGAACACGGATTGCAACTTATTAAAAACTGGGTACATCTTGAATAAGAAACTTACATTTAAAAAAGCCGTGCAGGAAGATGTTGGTGTTATCGCTCAATTGGCTGATAGGATCTGGAAAAAACATTACATCACAATCATCTCCATGGAGCAAATAAATTACATGCTTCAAAAAATGTATTCATCTGAAAGCCTTTTACAACAGATGAATGAAGGTCATCAGTTTACAATAGTATATAATTCAGAAACCCCAATAGGATATTATTCATGGAGCACAAAGGATACTTCTGATTATTTTCTTCATAAGTTTTATATTGAATCAACCGAACAAGGAAAAGGTATCGGATCTGAGTTATTTGCACATTTATTAAAAGAAATTCCAAATGCCTCGACCATAGAATTGTTTGTAAACAGAATGAATTTTATTGCCATCAATTTTTATTTCAAAAAAGGATTTGTTATAAAAAAAGTAGTCGATCAACATATTGGAGAAGGGTATTTTATGAATGATTTTGTGATGGTAAAACATTTATAGTATTCCCTTTTTATTAATACTCCGAGTTCGACTTTGAATGTTTTCAACATGTCGCCCCCAATAGGTATTTGTGTATGGCTGTCATCCTGGTTTTGTCGAAGGGTGCGGAAGGCTCTCACACATTTTTCGACAAACTCAACATAACAACAAGTTTGGTTTGGTCTTCGAGTGGGGTCGAGAATTCTGTCGGGAAAATTTTAAACTATAATATAGTTGGAATTGATCGTTGGATGAATCCAAAGCGGAATTGCACCACTGAATGCTAATTGTTGCCAAATATAAGTTTGATTAATTTTCATTAATTCGTACATTGTTCTCTTAATTATTATAAAATGCTACGCAAACTAATCGCCCTATTGACATTTGTTTTCATGTTTTCTTCTGTTTCTTTTTCTCAAGATTGGGTAAAAAAAATGCAAGATCCAAATGTGAACTTTTATGATGTTCAACAATCTTTCAATAACTATTGGAAAAAAGAAGAAAAAAAAGAGAAATTCAAAAGTTTTTTTAGTTTCAGTAACAATTCTGAAAAAGAAAATGAAGGATATATGATGTATAAACGATGGGAGCAATATATGGAGCCTCGCGTTTATCCTAGTGGTGATAGAAGTTTACTCAACAATGGAAGTGAAGAATTACACAAAATCATTAAAAGTCATGCGAATAAAAGTTCGCGAATGGTTGGCGGTAACTGGTCGCCAATGGGTGCATTTGATGTCCCGACAAATGGAGGAGGAGCCGGAAGGTTAAATTGTATTGCGTTTGATCCTTTAAATTCTGATATTATTTGGGTTGGTGCTCCTGCCGGTGGCTTATGGAAATCTATTGATGCCGGATTAACCTGGTCAACTAATACTGATAATTTACCTACCCTTGGAGTGAATGATATAGCTATTGATCCAACAAATTCAAACATACTCTATATTGGAACAGGAGATCAGGATGCCAGTGATACATACGGTGTTGGTCTTTTAAAATCAATCGATGGCGGAGTAACATGGAACATCTCAGGATTAAATTGGAGGATAGCTCAAGGAAGAAGCATTGGAAGAGTTTTGATCAACCCGAACGATCCTAACATGATATTTGCTGCTACAAGTACAGGTGTTTTTAAATCAATTGATGCAGGTGATACCTGGACAAGAGTTTTAAGTTCAGGAAATGTAAAAGATCTGGAATTAAAACCCGGTGATCCGTCTGTTGTTTATGCGGCATCATCTTCAGGTTTTTATAAATCAACAAATACAGGTTCCTCATTTACTTTGGTTTCTACTGCAGGAGGATTGCTTTCAAGCTCCTTGGTTAACCGTATGGCAATTGCCGTTACTCCGGCTAATCCGGCATATGTTTATCTGTTGTATTCAGCAAGTTCTGATAGTGGTTTTAAAGGTTTATATCTTTCAACAAATTCCGGGACCTCTTTTGCATTACAAACTGCTTCTCCTAATTTATTGGGTTATGATCCTGATGGAACGGATTCAGGAGGAAACGGTTGGTACACGCTTTCTATTGCTGCTTCGCCCAATGATGCTAACGAAATTATGGTTGGTGGAGTAAACATCTGGAAATCATTTGATGCCGGGATGAGTTGGAACTGTATTGCACATTGGTATGGGGCTGCAGGTTTACCTTATGTTCATGCTGATATTCATAATTTAGTATATCGCACTGATGGATCAGAAGCGTATGCTGCTTGTGATGGTGGTATTTATGTATCAGCAAACGGAGGGAATTCATGGCAAGATAAAAGCGATGGATTACAAATTGGTCAAATGTACCGTTTAGGGAATTCGGTTACAAATACAAATTTGGTTATTCAGGGATGGCAGGACAATGGTTGCAGTCTATATAATACAGGAGTATTTGATCGGGTACTTGGTGGTGATGGGATGGAATGTTTTATCGATTGGAGTAATCCTGCTTATATGTATGGCGAATCTCAAAATGGTGCCCTGCAACGTTCTTCAAATGGTGGCTCAAGTTTTAATGATATTGTAAATAATATTTCTGAACCCGGAGAATGGATCACACCATGGATGCAGGATCCAATTATCCCGGCAACCATTTATGCCGGTTTTGAAAATGTTTGGAAATCCACAAACAAAGGAAACTCCTGGACTCAAATTTCAACATTTAATTCCAGCGGTTTAACAATTCTGGAAGTAGCTGAATCCAATCCTCTTTATATTTATGCTGCTACAACATCTACTATTTTTAAAACCACCGATGGTGGAGCATCATGGACAACAATTTCGTATCCTTCCGGTGGTAGTGGTGCTATTTCAGCCATTGAAATCTGTACAACCGATCCTGATAAAATTTGGCTGACCCGTTCAGGGTATTCTGCCGGAATAAAAGTATATAAGTCTGTTGATGGTGGTGTTAGCTGGACAAATTTATCAGGAAATTTACCAAACATTCCGATGAATTGTGTCCTTAATCAAACAGGAACAAATGATGGGATTTATGTTGGTACCGATATTGGCGTTTATTATATTGATAATGATCTAAGCTCATGGATGCCATTCTCAAATGGGTTACCAAATGTAATTATTGATGAATTGGAAATTCAGTATGGCAGCAACAAATTGCGGGCAGCAAGTTATGGTCGTGGGTTATGGCAAACAAACATTCATGATCCTTTATCCAATTTGCCTTTTGCAAATTTTGCAGGTGATACCTTGAGTGGATGCCCAGGGTTTAATGTGCAGTATTCCGATAGTACAATTAATTCACCAACAGATTGGTATTGGACATTTCCGGGAGGAACGCCTTCTTCCTCTACCTTGCAAAACCCTATTGTTACTTACAATACTTCCGGAACCTACTATAATGTAACGCTGGTTGTTACAAATTCATTCGGAACAGATTCAGTAACAAAATACAGTTACATTGCTGTTAGCCCGCAATCAAAACCGGTAGTAAGTTTAAATAAAAACGATACAATTTGCCAGGGACAATCTGTTTCATTATCAACAACCTTTGGCAGTTCCTATTTGTGGCATCCAACAAATCAAGCTTCAGTATCAATAAATGTTAATGCAACAGGCTACCGTTTTGTAACAGTCACCGATGCTTTTGGTTGCGCTGTACCATCTGATACAGTAAAAATCTTTGTTGCACCATTGCCACTAACACCAATTATTACCTTGAGTAACGATACATTATTTTCAAGTTATTCCGGTGGGAACCAGTGGTATAATAATGGTGTTCTTATTCCGGGTGCAACCGCTTCGTTTTATGTTTTGCCAACGTTTGGTTTAACGATTACCGTTCGTCAAACTGATATTGCCTCCGGTTGTTATTCGACTTCCTCCGCTTTTGTAGGTGTTGATGAGATAGGGGAGAATGGAATCAATTATTCAGTTTTTCCGAACCCATGCAATGGATTTGTTAATCTTATTGTGCAGACAAACTTTACAAGTAATTTAACAATTGAAATAACAGATATTATTGGAAGGGACGTGTACACAAAAAAATATGATTCTTTTAATGGTCGTCAAGAAAGCAGTATTGACGTTTCCGGTTTTGGGAAAGGACTTTATTTGCTTTCTTTAAAAAACTCGAAGGGTGTTGTAAGTAAGAAGCTTGTAGTATATTAAGAACCTGTTTAAGTTTTAAACAGGTTCTTATACCATTAGCTTAAATAAAATATACCAATTATTTCCCTCTCTTTCGGAGAGGGATTAAGGGTGAGGTCAGAAAAAAAACTGTTTTTATATAAGCTAATGTTCTTAAAAAACATTCTAATTTTAGGGTAATGGTGCAAAAAATAGTTGGTGGATTTGATTTAAAATAATTGTATAATTCAGCTGTAAATCAGAAGAGGATATCGGCTCTGCTGGAGAGCAA
>Ga0156174_1074_pt1 | contig 54494 bp, 41 predicted proteins | sample RifCSPlowO2_12_FD_107827 | JGI IMG/M metagenome (GOLD analysis project Ga0156174, IMG submission 107827) | Bacteroidetes bacterium RIFCSPLOWO2_12_FULL_35_15
AAAAAGGATATTGAAACCACTTTCAATATCCTTCCTTCAATCCTTTACCTATATTAGATTATAGGTTGTTTTACCAACTATTTTTTGCTATTATACCACTAATTATCTTTTTGATTTAAAAATTGCCATTTTTAAATATTTATAACAATTTCAACATCTTAGCCATGTAAAACCCATCAAATCCTTCACTTGGCATAATTTTTCTGTCTTCAATAAATTTAAATTGCTTGTTATTTTTTTCTAAGAATTCTCCAACTTGATTCTGGTTTTCAGATGGTAAAATGCTACATGTTGCATATATCATAATTCCACCGGGTTTTACCATTTCTGAATATTTTTGAAGAATCTGTTGTTGTTTTTTTTTAATTTGTTCGATAAAATCCAAATTTAATTTCCATTTGGCATCAGGGGTTCTCCTAAGAACGCCTAATCCGGAACAAGGAACATCTAACAATAATCGGTCTGCGGCATTTTTAAATTTGTTTAGTATATTTTCATTTATTAATTGCGTTTGTATGCAACTTGCTCCTGCTCGATCAGCACGTTTTTTCAATTCGATCAGTTTTTTTTCTTCAACATCCATCGAAAGTATTTTGCCTTGATTATTCATTAATGCGGCAATGTGCAAAGATTTTCCTCCTGCTCCTGCACAAGCATCAATAACAATCATTCCGGATCTTAGGTCCATAAAATGTGCAATTAATTGTGAAGAGGCATCTTGAATTTCGAATAACCCTAGTTTGTATTCATCATGAGATTGTAGATTATGACGTTTTTCCAAAACCAATGCATCTTTCGAAATGATTTCCCAAATTGGGTTTCCATTTTTTAGGATATGTGTTTCAATATTTTGTGCGGCTAATTTTTTTTGTAAAACTTCAGCTGATGTTTTTAATGTATTCGTACGAAGAACAACTTGGGCTTCTTTATTCAACTCCGTTAATTCTTTACCCCAAAGGTTTTCTCCCAGTTCTGCGGTGCCTATTTCATCTAACCAATCAGGAACAGAGTCTCTGTATTTTCGAATTGTTTTTGCCAGTTCAAAATTTCCTAAAATATTATTCTTGTCAATTTCTTTAAACTCTATCCAATCCGGCAGTTCGTTACCTTTAATTAATTGCCAGGAAGCAAAAAGTTTTAAAAAATCATTTTCAGTTATTGGCTCCGGGATACCGGCAGATTGTTTTATTAACCTCCACCAACGCACCATTTCATATATTGTTTCTGCAATAAAGCGTCTGTCGCGGGAACCCCACCGAACATCTTTTTTCAATACTTGTGCTACAGCTTTATCAGCATACACTCCATTAACAAAAATTTGTTGAAGAGTTAAAGTGATCGCATTTACAAGTGTTTTGTGAAGTTTCATGTTCGTATAAAATAGTTCATTTAACAGGTTTTAAATTAAAATGATGATTTTATCTTTACTATGCTTTAAAAATAAAATCTTACGAAAATACCTAAATTAAATAAGAGCAAAAGGATTTGAAAATAAGAAAAGCATTACCTGCATCTAAGCGATAAAGTTATCATAAAAAAATAGTATTTTTGAGTTTATGAATTTCTCCTCAAAATTAATTGAAGAAGCTGTAAATGAATTTAGTAAGTTACCTGGTGTAGGTAAACGTACTGCTTTACGTTTTGTTTTACATTTGATGAAAAATAACAAAGCCGAAGTGGAACAATTTGGCAATACGTTTATAAAATTACGTTCCGAATTAAAGTACTGTGAAAAATGTCACAATGTCTCCGATAAAGTTTTATGTGAAGTTTGTGCAAATCCTAAGCGAGACCAAACTACGGTTTGTGTTGTTGAAGATATACGGGATGTAATGGCAATTGAAAATACGCAACAATATTTAGGCGTTTATCACGTTTTAGGTGGAATAATTTCACCAATGGACGGAGTAGGGCCAAGTGATTTAACTATTGAGTCTCTTGTGCAAAAGGCCGCTAAAGGAGAAATTAAAGAAGTGATAATGGCATTAAGTACTACAATGGAAGGAGATACTACCAATTTTTATATTTATAAAAGGTTAAAGGCTTACGCAATTACTGTAACGACTATTGCCCGAGGTATTGCTATTGGTGATGAATTAGAATATGCAGACGAAGTAACTTTAGGGCGTTCAATTATAAATCGTACTCTTTACGAAAATTCACTTTCCTTTAAATGAAGCTTTCAGTAATAATTGTTAATTACAACGTGCAGCATTTTTTGGAGCAATGTCTTCATTCTGTATTTGCTGCAGCGAAGAATATAGCTACTGAAGTTTTTGTAGTGGATAACAATTCTGTGGATGGATCGGTGCAGATGCTGAAAGAAAAATTTCAGGAAGTGCAACTCATTGAAAATAAAAAAAATACCGGGTTCTCCTTCGCAAATAATCAGGCAATTCGAATTGCAAAAGGCGAATATATTTTACTCCTTAACCCTGATACTGTTGTTGAAGAAGATACATTTGAAAAGGTTATTGCTTTTATGGATACACATCCTGAAGCAGGAGGATTAGGTGTTAAAATGTTAGATGGTAAAGGAAAATTCCTTCCGGAATCAAAACGCGGACTACCAACACCGGCAGTAGCCTTTTATAAAATTTTTGGGTTGTCAAAATTGTTTCCAAAATCAAAAACATTCGGAAAATATCATCTTGGGTTTCTGGATAAAGATAAAACGAATGAAGTTGAAATACTTTCAGGAGCATTTATGTTGATGCGGAAGACAGCTCTGGAAAAAGTTGGATTATTAGATGAGACCTTCTTTATGTATGGAGAGGATATTGACCTCTCTTATCGATTGATCCTTGGAGGATACAAAAATTATTATTTCCCTGAAACACGTATTATTCATTATAAAGGAGAGAGTACGAAAAAGAGTACTGTCAATTATGTGTTTATTTTTTATAAGGCAATGGTTATTTTTGCACAAAAGCATTTTTCACATAATAATGCAAAATTATTTTCTTTCTTAATTAACATTGCCATCTACCTTCGAGCAAGCGTTGCAATAGCAATTCGGTTCTTAAAATCAATTGCTTTACCAGCATTTGATTTTAGTTTAATAATGGTAGGCTTGCTTTTAATAAAGGATTATTACGAAAAAAACATAAAATTTATTTCGGGTGGTTCATATTCCTATGCACTCATTTCCATCGCATTTCCAGCCTACATTTTTATTTGGATGTTTACTGTTTATTTAAGTGGTGGATATGATAAGCCCATTCGGTTATTTCGCATTTTACGAGGAGTATTAATTGGTACAGGTATTATTTTAATTGGTTATGCTTTGCTTCCAGAAGCATATCGGTTTTCCAGAGCGTTAATATTATTGGGTGTTATATGGGTATTATTGGCGTATTTTATTTCAAGATTAATATTTCATTTTGTTGGAATGAAATCATTCAATTTTAATCCGGATAAAAGTAAACATATAATTATTATTGGGAAACAAGCAGAATTTGAACGTGTGAATAGTTTGCTAAAACAAACCAATACCAATACCAGTTTTTTAGGTTTTGTAAGTGCAGATGATAATGGGATACATCATCCGAATTATATCGGAAACATAAGCCAGATTGAAGAAATTATTAAAATATACAAGATCAATGAGGTTATTTTTTGCTCCAGAGATATTTCCTCTCAGGGGATTATTGATTTTATGCACACACTTGTTTCTGCAGAAGTTGATTTTAAAATTGCGCCACCGGAAAGCTTGTCAATAATAGGAAGTAATTCAATTGATACAGCCGGTGATTTGTATATTATTGATGTAAATTCAATTAGTAAACCTAAGAACAAAAGAAATAAACGTTTGTTCGATGTATTGTGCAGCTTATTGCTACTAATGCTTTCACCTGTTTTAACTTTTATTCAAAAAAACAAAACCGGCTTTTTTAAAAACACTATTGAAGTATTATTTGGTTTTAAATCATGGGTTGGATATGGAAAAGATAATTATGACCATTTGCCTGAACTTAGGCCATCTGTACTTTCTCCGGCCGATGCAATAAAAAACATAAACATTAATGCAGATACTCGTAATCGACTGCATTTAGCTTATTCAAAAGATTATAAAATTGAAAACGATTTAAATATCGTTCGGAAAAGCTTATCGAAGCTTGGAAGTTAATCAAGTAAATTATTTCCTATTTATCATTGAGCAATAGGTTTTTCTTCAGCAAGATCTCTTGAAAACCATTCAGATACAATGTTAGTATCCATTTGTTTTTTTGCAGTATATGTAAAATCATTTGTTTTTACATTATAAGTATAATCTTTTGCCCACAGGATATGGTTTTTGCAAAGTTGTATGATAGCATCAATACAGAACTCAATTTCTTTGTCAGTTAATACCGGATGAATAGATAAACGCACCCAGCCTGGTTTTTCGCAAAAAAATCCATTGTCGATCTTGTTTGTTATTGCCCTTGAATGATTCCGATCAATATTCAAAAGGTGATGACCATATGTTCCTGCACAAAAACAACCGCTCCTTACCTGAATTCCAAACCGATCATTTAATAAATTTACAGCAAGGTTATAATGAAGGTCATCGATAAAAAACGAACAAATACCTAAACGATCTTTAGTGTTTTCTGCTAAAATATGAAGATTTGGAATTCCTATTAATCCATCCCAAATTTTAGTCATCATTTCCTTTTCACGTTTCAGCATATTTTCAACGCCCATTTGGTTTTTAAGGTTAATACACAAAGCGGCTTTTATTGTTTGCAAGAATGCCGGAGTCCCTCCATCTTCACGGGCTTCGATATTATCCAAATATTTATGCCCTCCCCAAGGATTTGTCCAGGCAACTGTTCCGCCTCCAGGTGAATCAGGAATAGCATTTTTATATAATTTTTTATTAAAAATCAATACTCCTGAACTTCCCGGGCCTCCCAGAAATTTATGAGGTGAAAAATAGATTGCATCCAAATATTGGTCTGTTTTTTCAGGATGCATATTGATATTTATGTAGGGCGCTGAAGCTGCAAAATCAACAAAACACAAGCCATTATTACTATGCATCAGTTCAGCAATTTGATGATACGGTGTAAAAATCCCGGTAACATTTGAACAGGAAGTTATTGCCGCAATTTTTAATTTTCGGGATTTATAGATTTTTAATAAATTTTTCAAATATTCCAAATCTACTAATCCATCTTTGGTTGATTCTATAAGAACAACTTCTGCAATCGTTTCGATCCAGGAAACCTGGTTGGAATGATGCTCCATATGTGTAACAAAAACAACAGGTTTGTCTTCTTCAGAAATAATAATTTGATCTTTGAATTTTTCGTGAATCCGTAAGCCAAGAATACGTTGAAATTTATTTACAAGACCGGTCATTCCGGAGTTGGATGAAAATAGGATATCATTATCATTTGCACCAACATGTTCCTTAATAATCGATAGGGCATTTTGATAAGCATTTGTCATTGTACTTCCGGTAACTGAGGTTTCGGAATGTGTGTTTCCAACAAATACACCGATATCCTCAGAAATCAGTTGTTCAATGGGCCTATAGAGCCTTCCGCTGGCAGTCCAATCGACATAAAGTAATTGTTTGAAGCCATAAGGTGTTTCAAATGCCTTTTCTGCACCGATCGTATTTTTTCTGAATTTCTTAAAATGATCTTCCAGCATACTGTAATTCAAGGTATTAGTTTTTCGTTGAAAGTTTTTTAATAAAGATATTCTATTTTAGAAAATGCTTGTGATTTAATATGAGGTAATCTTAGCAATTGAAAAGATACTATTTGATAAATGAAAATGAGTATTATTTTTTTTACCTTGTAAAAATAATAGTGATTATAAATGAAAAATTACCATCAATAATGAAAAATCTTCTATATTTACAAGGATAAAAGAACGCTATTTTATGAAGATAATATCTAGATTTATTACATTTGTTTTGCTCGCATTTGCATTAAACACATTTGCACAATTTCCAGATAATTCCTACCAAAGTTCCGGTAATCCATTTTATTGGAAAAATCGAAAACCGGATGCGGCCTATTGGCAACAAGATGTGCATTATAAAATTACAGCATCAATTGATGATAAAACTGACATTGTTGATGGAACAGAAGAATTAACTTACACTAATAATTCGCCAGACGATCTTACTTTTGTTTACTTTCACTTATACAGCAATGCGCAGGTGAAAGGTTCCTATTTATCAGATCTGAATAAAAATAACGGCTCAAAAATAAAATATGGAAAATACCAGGAGCAAGGATTAGGAACAGCAGTTTCGAAAATTACATTAAATGGTATTGAATTAAAAACCGAATTGGATAACACCATATTAAAAGTTTATCTGCCAACACCAATAAAATCAAACCAAAGCATCACCTTTCAAATAAATTTCAAGACTTATTTTGATAAAGGAACTATTCGAAACAGAATGAAACTTTTTAATTCATGGGGTTTTAAGCATTATGATGTGGTGCATTGGTATCCTCGGATCTCTGTGTATGACCGTAAATTTGGCTGGGATACCTATCAACATATGGATCATGAATTTTATGGCGACTTCGGAACTTATGATGTTTCTTTTACCTTTCCGAATAACTACATTTTAGATGCAACCGGAATTTTATTGAATAAAGAAGAGGTGTTGCCGGCTGACCTGCGTGCAAAATTAGATATTAAAAACTTTAAGAATAAAGTCTGGAACGAGGCCCCGTCAGTTATTGTTCAGGCTGATGGAACAACAAAAACATGGAAGTTCCATGCCGAGAATGTGCATGATTTTGCACTTACGGCTGATCCAACTTATCGGATAGGGGAAGTAGAGTGGAACGGAATAAAATGTATTTCTCTAGTTCAGGAGCCACATGCCGGCCATTGGCAGAATGCGGCAGCATATGCAGCTAAAATTATAAAAGTAAACTCCGAAGATTTTGGGATGTATGCTTATCCCAAAATGATAGTTGCAGATGCACAAGATGGTATGGAATATCCAATGCTTACTCTTGATGGAGGATTTGATCCGGATTACCGCGATTTGTTTGCACATGAAATTAGTCATAATTGGTTTTTTGGAATGGTAGGAAATAATGAAACCTATCGTGCTGCTTTAGATGAAGGATTCACGCAATTTTTGACCAACTGGACATATGAAAAAATTGAAGGAAAAGAGCGGGTAAAAAATCTTCCAAAATCAAATTATGTTCAACGATTCATGGAGCCGGATTATGTGCGGAACAGCGAAATTTATAATGGATATATGAATGATGCTGCAAGAGGCGTAGAAACATTTATGTGTGTTCATTCTGATATGTATAATGGGGCAATGGGGCATGGAGGCGGGTACCGACAAGTGTATATGAAAACAGCCACTATGCTTTATAATTTGCAATACACATTAGGTGATTCACTTTTTAAAGCCGCAATGAACAATTATTTTAATCAGTGGAAATTTGCACATCCTTATATCGAAGATTTCAGAAATTCCATTATTCAATACACACATGTTGATTTGAATTGGTTTTTTGATGAATGGATGGAGACCTCTAAAACTATTGATTATGCAGTAAAATCTGTGCGGGCAGGTAGTTCTAAAGATGAATATTTAATTACATTCAAACGGAAAGGAATGCAAATGCCGATTGATTTTACAGTGATTGGAAAAAACGATAGCCTATATAATTATCATATCCCAAACACCTGGTTTGTAAAACAAACAAAGGCAACTGTGCTACCACGGTGGATCGGTTGGGATAAAGTAAAACCTACTTATACTGCTTCGGTAATTATTCCAAGTGGAGTTTTAGATGTGATCATTGATTCAAGCACCCGTTTGGCGGATGTGAATATGTTGAATAATAATAGGAAATTTCCAATTAAATATCGTTTTGATTCAAAAATTTATAATCCATCCGATTGGTCGAGATATGAATTGTTTGCGCGTCCGGATGTTTGGTACAACGGATATGATGGTTTAAAAACCGGTTTAAACCTGAATGGTAATTACATGAATTACAAACACATTTTTGATGCAACCTTATGGTTTAATACAGGAATAGGTCAATCGTATCTGGATTCAAACATTCGAAAAAGTGCAAAGGACTTGTATGATAATGTATCTTTTCGAATCAATTACAGGACCTCCACCGATAAATTTATGAAAGGTTCGTCTTTTTATTTTTCTGCAAAAGCGCTGGATGGATTAAATGCTTACACAGTTGGATTTGACCGAAAAGATATTTCAGGAAAAAATAAGATATACATGTATTTTAAATCCATGTATCGAAAAGGGTTAAATGACCTGACTTATTTATTGATCCCTCAAGAGTGGCAACCTAATATGCTTAATAATACGATCAATATTGGTTTGGAGCATACTTATAATTACAGAACCGGAATAGGAAATATAAATTTAGGATTGCGTAGTTCAGCTCTGTTAAGTGATTATGATTTTCAAACTATTAATTTAAATGTGGTTAACCGTACACGTTTGTGGAGATTGATTTTAAATACAAGATTGGTTGGGCAATATGGAACCGGAAAAAATTGGGCAGATGAATCATCCCTATTTCTGGCTGGTGCAAATCCGGAAGAGATGATGGAAAATAAGTTTACTCGGTCACAAGGATTTTTTGATCCTTCCTGGGCAACTATTGGTGCTAAAACAAATTATTTTCAGCATGGAGGAGGGCTTAATTTACGGGGTTATGCAGGATATGTTGCACCTCAGTTACAAAGCGATGGAACACTTGCATTAACATACAAGGGACAAACAGGAGCCGCAATTAATGCTGAATTGGATTTTGATGGAATTATCAAGATCAAAAAACAAAATTGGCTGACACGTACATTTAAATTAAGCACGTATTTGTTTGGAGATGCAGGAATCATCAATTACAGTAAAACAAGTGATGTTGTTTTGAAAATGAGTGATGTGCGTGTTGATGCAGGATTAGGTTGTGCTTTAACAATAAAAAAGTTTGGAAAATTACAAACTGTTCAACCATTAACGATTCGTTTTGATATGCCATTTTTCTTAAATAAAATCCCTGCAACAGATAAAGATTATTTGCAATATCGTTTTGTTGTGGGCATTAGCAGAGCGTTTTAAGGGAATAAGGATTATAGGAATAAGGATTATAGGAATAAGGATTTAGGATTAAAGAATAAGGATTTAGGAGTAAAGGATTATAGGAATAAGGATTAAAGGATTAAGGATTATAGGAATAAGGATTATGGATTATAGGAATTAGGATTAAAGAATTTAATAAAATAACCAGTCAAAAAAAATAAAATTAATGAAAACAGTAAATTACTTTTTTGTTATGTTAAGTTTAATCGCTTTAAACATGGCACAATCAACTACTAAAATCTTTGCTCAAACTAATGAAGAGCAATATGCAAAAGCATATAAATTAAAATTGGAATACAAATACAAGGAAGCTTTTCCTATGTTTCAGGCATTAGTAAAAAGCGATTCGGCAAATGTTAACTATGTTCAATATGCAAGTTATTGTTATTCGAAATTTGGTTTTTATTATGCCCCGGAAGCGGAAAAGATGAAATATTATAAAACTGCAGAATATCTTGCATTAAAAGCAATTAAAATAAATGAAACAAGTGCAGATGCACATTATGCTTATGCTATGGCTTTGGGACGTATCAATGAAAATGCCAGTTCGAAGCAAAAAATAGCAAATGCTAAATTAATAAAAACGCAAGTGGATAGAGCCATTGCTCTGAATCCAAGATTAGCAGGAGCATATCATATTCTTGGTCGCTGGAACCGTACCATTGCAGGTTTTAGCGGAGTAGAAAAAATGATGATCAACTCATTTTTTGGAGGCGTGCCTCCGGGGGGATCGTATGAGGATGCTATAAAAGCTTTTATGACTGCGATAAGTATTGAACCTAAATACATGAATCATCAATATGAACTGGCTCAAACCTATTACGAAATGGGGAAAACTGTGGAAGCTAAGCTTTGGGCACAAAAAGCCTTAGAGGTAGTTCCTTCAAATGATGATGATAAAAAAGCGAAAACAGATTGTGAAGCATTATTGAAAAAGTTATAGCTGATACCTTATTTATTTTATGCAAGGCAAGAAACTGACCATCGTCAACCGACATTACCCACCAAATGTTAATATTACTGGTGAAAATGCCTGGGACCTTGCTAATTACTTAATTGAACAACATCAAATTGATGTCGCGATCGTTCATATAAGTCGTAGCTATGAAGGTGGCGGAAATAAACGAACACCAGTTGGCAAGATCTTTTCAATTAAAACAATTTACGAAGGCAACAATAAAATACTACGTTACCTGAGTAGTATTTTAGACGGCTATAATTTGATCCGCAAAGCAGAAAAATTAGATCATGGACCGATCATCGTAATGACAAGTCCTCCGTTATTGCCCATGTGGGCCTCCAAAATTTTAGGAAAAAAAAATAGCAAATGGATACTTTGGAGCATGGATCTGTTTCCGGAAGGTTTTGCAGCATCAAATGAGATAAGTGAAACAAATTTCTTATACAAATATGCAATAAAGCAAACCTACAAGAATGCTCCTGATAAAATTATTGCACTCGGACCACAACAAAAAAAAGTATTAGATAAAAAATACGATAAGGAGATTGAACATGTGATTTTGCCTTGTGGTGTATTTTTAGATCAGAATAAAGTTGAAACGATACCGCAATGGAAAATCCATTCTGATAAAATATATCTTGGATATCTTGGTAATTGTGGTAATGCCCATTCTGTCGATTTTATCAAAGCTGTTATTGATGAGGTGGATCCTGAAAAATATCACATGATACTTGCCGTTTATGGCATCAAAGCAGAGCAATTAAAAAACTATGCAAATGGTAAACGAGGAATCACCATCATGCAAAGCATTCCCCGAAACGAATTGCATCATATTGATATTCATTTAGTAACCTTAGTAAATTCATGGACGCACATTGCAGTCCCTTCAAAAGCGGTAAGCAGCGTTTGTTCCGGGGCAACCATTTTATTTTGTGGAAATAAAGAAAGTGATAACTGGGTTTTATTGCACGATGCCGGTTGGTTAGTGGAGGACAATGAGAAACTTAAGTCAACTGTTCATAATGTATTGTCCTCGCTCACTTTGGATGACATAAAAACAAAAAAGAACAAGGCCCAACAAATTTCAAAGGACCTGAATACATTGGTGAAGCAAAGTTATGATACGATTGCTTCCTGGGCAAAATAAGGTGTTTAAATAATTATAATTAGGTCTGTCCATAATGTAAAAATTAGCCGCAGATTCGCAGATTAAAATTGAACTACTACACACTTTTTTGCCACAGATCATGCTGATTTTCTCTGATTATCCGCCAAAGGCGGATTCCTTTTTAATCTGCGAATCTGCGGCTTCTGTTTTTTTGTTTTGATTTAATCCCGACTCTATGGACAGACACTAATTAATATATATCTTTGCATACTAATATTTTATTCCTTACAAAATGAACATAGCAATTATAACCGGCTCAGGTGGATTAATAGGTAGTGAATCCGTTTCTTTTTTCTCTAAAAAATTCGATAAAATAATCGGCATTGATAATGATATGCGCAGCTATTTTTTTGGTGAAGAAGCTTCTACCAGTTGGAATGTAAAGAGGATCAAAGAAAATGTTCCTAACTATGAGCATCACAATATTGATATTCGTAATTATGCTGATCTGGAAAAAATATTCAATCAGTATGGAAATGATATAAAATTAATTGTTCATACTGCTGCACAGCCAAGTCATGATTGGGCGGCTAAAGAACCGTTAACCGATTTTGGAGTTAATGCAACAGGCACCCTACACATACTTGAATTAACCCGTCAACATTGTTCAAAAGCTGTTTTCATTTTTACTTCCACCAATAAAGTATATGGCGATAATCCTAACTATTTGCCATTGATAGAAAAAGAAACCCGTTGGGAAATAGCTGAAGATCATGCGTATTTTAAAAATGGAATTGACGAACACATGAGTCTTGATCATACTAAACACTCTGTTTTTGGCGCATCAAAAGTTGCAGCAGATATTATGGCTCAGGAATATGGAAAATATTTTGATATGAGTGTTGGCGTTTTTCGTGGAGGGTGTTTAACCGGGCCAAACCATAGCGGGGCACAACTTCATGGCTTTTTATCTTACTTAATGAAATGTACCCTTACAGGCAATCCTTATACTATCTTTGGTTATAAAGGAAAACAGGTTAGAGATAATATTCATAGTTCCGATCTCGTAAATATGTTCTGGCATTTTTATCAAAACCCGAAAAAGGGGGAAGCTTATAATGCCGGTGGAGGACGCTTTGCCAATTGTTCCATGCTGGAAGCAATTGCGTTATGTGAAAAGATAAGTGATAAAAAATTAAACTATACCTATAGCGAACACGCCCGAAGTGGCGATCATATCTGGTATATCAGTGATGTATCTAAGTTTCAGAAAGATTATCCTGAATGGCAGTACAAATGGAACTTAGATGATACGTTGGTTGATATTTATAATACTATGAGTAAATCGGTTTCGGTGAAGGATTGTAGATAAGCTGAGCAATTGCACACCTATTGAGGTTACTTTTTTTCTTTTGCTTTCGTTGTGAAATTCAATGAAAGCATTTTTTTTAGGAATTTTTTAAAACCTATCCAATATCATGTTTGTTTATGTTTCTTTGTTTTATAATGATTTAATTGCTGAAGTTTTTATCAATATTTTTAACTAAAAAAAATTGTGATTTAAATTTGCCAAATAATTCTATATTTGTACAAACACAAAAAATACAAACCAAAATTATATTCATTATGAACAAACCAAAACTACTATTAATAGCGGGGTTAATTACCTTTTCAGGAATTAACATGAAAGCTCAAAAAGCAGGACCTTATGTTGTTAAATCTTCAGAAGAATTTGAATCTCCCAAAAGACACGAAATAATGGATCCTGTGCCTTATGGAAAAGATGGCATTATTCAAGTAAATGCAAAAAAATCTGAATCATTTTCATTTCAATTGTTTTCCAACGACCTGAAATTTATTAAAGAAAATACCGTAAATACTGAAACTAAATTAAATGAACATACCAGTTATGATAGGTTTTTTAAATTTAAGAACAAGACATATTTATTTGTGCGTGATGTGAACAAAGAAGCTCATACAGAAGGAATTTCAGCCTTAGAGTTTTCTCCAAAAGATTTGGATTTTACAGGAAGCTCTAAAGGTCTTTTTCAATCGTCCGATAAGGTGAGAACACTAGGGGGATCAGGGGTAAGTGCTTTAGGTTATTTTTACGTGAAAGGATATACAGGTGCATATACATTTGATGTTTCCAATGATGCAACAAAATTTTTATATAGCTATTCATTGGTTCCGAAAGAGAAAAAAGACAAACTCAATAAGGATATAATTGGATTGTATGCTTTTGATGAAAATTTAAATAAGTTGTGGGGAGGTGAATATGAAATGCCTTATACTGAAGCGATTATGGATAATTTAGGCTATACAATCGCTGATGATGGAAAGGTTTATTTATTAGCAAAAGTTTTTGAAAATGATGACCGGAAAGCAGCTACAAAAGATGGTGTACCTAATTATCATTTTGAAATATTGATATATCAAAAAGATAGCAAAACACCTAAGTCAGTTGAGATAAAAATTGATAATTATTTTCCAAAGGAGGCTTATATTTACGAAGGGGATAATCATAACATAGTAATTGCCGGTTTTTATGGAAAGGCTGCCAATAAGCCTGTTGATGGCGCCTATATGGTAAAGTTAGATGTGGAAAAAGCAACAGTTTCAAAGGTTAATGGGGGTTATTTTGAAATCCCAAGTGAGATAATTAAAGCATTTACTTCCGAAAGAGAAAAAAGAAAATTAGAGAAAAAGGAAGATAAAGATGCTGAGGGGGATATTGGTGTTGATAATTTAAGAATCCGTGATATATACGAGATGCCCAATGGATCAACAAAAATTGTTTCTGAACAATATTGGGTACGTAGGATTACTTATTATGATAATAGCTGTCATTGTATGAAGACAAAATACGATACCTATGCAGATGATATTTTTGTTATGAGTATTGATGCAAAAGGGAAATTGGAATGGGTAAAAAAAATTCCGAAAGCGCAACATAGCAGCGATGCTATTGGTGATGGATTATCTATCAATTCAATGATAACAGGAAATGATTTACACATTTTTTATATCGACAATATTAAGAACCTGAATTTGCCTGCTACTGAAGCTCCAAAAGTTCATCAAAATAGAATGGGTGGCTTTTTAACAGCAGTAACGGTTAACGAAAAAGGAGATGTTAAAAAATTTAGTTTAGGTCAAATTAATGACTTCGACACTAATTTCTTTATAAGAGGATTCGAAGATGGTGGAAATAATAATATTATAAGTACAGAACGAAAAAAGAAAATGAATAAATTATTCTCGATAGAAGTAAAATAGAATAATTAGGAGTGATACTCTGCAAAACAACATTCCAAGTAAAATTAATACTTGGAATGTTGTTAGCTTAAAAATTCGTTAAATTCTTGCAAACGAAATGATGTTCCAGATTTATTTAGAGAATGTTAAACATGCAAATTTCCTCTTAAAAAAGCTACGTTGATCGATTTCCTGACGCATCCTGAGATTCGAATATCCGTGCTGGTGGTTTTATTGCTGTTGTTGATATTGATGAAAAAGGTATAATAAAAAAATATAATCTTTGGGAAGCAAAACAATATGAAACTAATTTATATGTTCGAAGATTTATTAATGGCAGAAAAAATAACCTTGTTGCTGTTGAACGAAAAAAGAAAAAAAATATGCTTTTTTCTATTGAAATAAAAAAATAGTTCTTGTTAAGAATGACACAAATACCATACACACTATGAATTACTCTGTTTTAAAAAAATCGATTTACACGGGAATAATTGCACTATTATTTTCCAGTGCTGCTAATAGCCAATTCGCTAAGGATTATACCCCTATAGTTTCAAGCGGTTCATTGCCGGAAGAGTTTTTGAAAACAGCCAGAGCTATGTCAATTGAAGATATTAAAACCATTGGTTATGGGCAGGACAGGGCTGTGAAACAACAGTTCGTAATGTCGAATAATTATTTTTTGAAAGATCTCTTGTTGAGTGGTGAAGTATTGATCAACGATCCTCTTACAAAATATGTAAATAAGGTTGCCGATGAACTATTAAAAAGCAACCCGCTTCTTCGTCAACAAATACACATTTACGTAACAAAATCATCAGATGTAAATGCATACGCTTTTGACAAGGGATTTATATTTGTAAATGTTGGTTTGCTTGCTCAATTAGAGAATGAAGCGCAATTAGCATATATACTTGCACATGAGATCGACCATGTAATGAAAAAACATTCTGTAACTGAATATATTGAAAATGTAAAACTTGAAAATGGTACCAGTAATTACGAACGTGGCTCGTACGATGAACGTAGTTTAGCAAAATACCGTTTCTCAAAAGAGCAGGAAAGCGATGCTGATATGGAAGGTTTAAGTTTGATAAAAAAAACAAATTATAGTATTAAGGCTTTAAATGGAGCATTTGATGTTTTGCAATATTCATACTTACCATTCGAATTAGTTGATTTTAAAAAATCTTTTTTTGAAGATGAATATTTAACATTGCCCGATACACTTTTTTTAAAGCAAACATCCGATATAAAAGCCAATGATGATTATGATGATTCAAAAAGTACACATCCAAATATTCGTAAAAGGCGTGGGGCAATAGAACCGGAATTAAAAGTAAGTGACGAAGCCAGTCGCAAAAAATATTTAGTATCAGAGGAGGAATTTAAAAACGTGAGAGAAACCGCTCGTTTTGAACTCTGCCGATTATATATGGTTGAAAGAGATTATATGAATGCCATTTATGCATCTTATATTTTACTGGAAAAATATCCGGATAATTTATTTCTTAAAAAAACAGTTTCACAAGGACTATACAATGTTCTTGTAAATAAATCATCATCCTACAATCGGTCAACGATATCAATTGCAGGAAATAGTTCAATGTCCTCAAGGAGTTATTCAATCCCTGATTATACAAAAATAGAAGGAACCTCTCAAAGGGTGTATTATATGATGGATAACCTTGAATCAAAAGAGTTGAACACAATCGCATTGGCATACACATTCAAGGCACATAAACAATATCCGGATGATAAAACTTTATCAGCATTAACTGATAGTTTGTTTTCCTTTATGATAAACTCTAATAGTTTATTTTTAAATGATTTTTCAAGAAAATCAAAAACAGAACTAAAAAATCAGGATACAATTCAAGTTGTTAAAGTAGATTCAACTGATGTGGAAGAAAGCAAATATTCGAAAATAAAAAAACAACAACAAAAAGTTGAAGTGGAGACAGAGGATAATTTTACTAAATATGCTTTTGTTGGATTATTAAAAGATGATGAATTTGTAAGTCGTTATTCTAAAATGGCTAAAGGTTTAACTCAAAAGCCGGTTACAGATGAATATGTAAAAAAAGCAAAGCCTCAAACAAAGAAAAAGACTACTGATGCTCCTTTCTTCGGGATAGATAAAGTGATCTTTATTGATCCTTTTTATATGAAAATAAAAAATGAACATGGAAAAGCAAATGTTCAATTTTATGAATCAGAAGATCGTCAGCAAGTATTATTGGATATTCAAAAAAAATGTGCGGACCGTTTAAAACTACAATACACATGTCTTACCACTAAAGATATTGCTGCAGGAGACATTGAACGTTATAACGACAATGCATTATTAAATGAATGGTTAGGCGAACGTTTTAAGCATGGTGACAATAATGATGAACTGGTAACAAGTTCTGAAAACATGAAGCAGCTGATAGAAAAATTAGGCGCAAAGTATGTTGCCTGGAGTGGTGTTTATAATAGCAAGGGCGGAGCTTATAGAAATACCTACTTTTTTATTTTATTGGATCTAGAAACCGGTAAATTAATGAAATTTGAAACACGCTATACACGTGCGAAAGACAGCAATGATCTGATAAGCTCTTTTGTTTACAATTCGTTGATGCATGTTGCAAAGAAACCTAAACAGTAATTTATTTTAAAAGAAACTTTTTTAGTTAATGTACTTAAAAATTCACATTGAAACTATTCCGAATATTAATATATTAAATACATGAAAAATAAAATAGTTGTTTTTTTATTTCTGGTTTCATGCTCTGTTTATTCTCAGGTGCCGGGTTATTTAGGGAAACGTTTAACTATCGGATATGCAAATTATCTTTCTCCTTCTTTTATATATCCTTCATCCAAAAGTACAGATAGATATGAACTTGGTTTAAATACAACACATTGTATAAATGCCGAATACGCGATAAAAAAAAGAACTGAATTTTGCGTTTCTGTCGAATTCTATAAAACAGGCATCGCCAGAGAAGACGGATATCAATATTCTGCCGGTGGATATTCGGATTATGGTTCAGCCATTTACAGGCCCGGTGATAAAACACCTATTCAATTAAAAAGTACGAATGTTTCATTAGGGTTCAAGTTTTTTAGGCAGGGATTTATTGCACCTGTGGGAAAATATCAAAAGTTGGAATTTGTTTTACTTTCAAATAAGATCATTTACGATAAAAATTCTTTTTATGATCAATATTATTCACCAGATACTCGGCTACCCGCATTAGGTCTGGGGGAATATAACTTTAAAACTTTTGCAATTGCTTTAACATTGGGAAGACAACGCGTTTTGTTTAATTCAATTATTCTTGATACCGGATTCCGTTTTGGTGTTTCACCAAATGCAGTTTTTAATTTTCTTCTTGATGATATTTTTGATGGCAGTATGTCCAATTCAGCTTTGGAGAGCCAATTTAAACAAGATACTCAATATAGAATATTTGCTGGCCAGTTATTCAATTTTCATATCGGTCTTGGATTTTTAGCATTTTAAATATGAAACCTAAAATAATTGTTTTTTTAATTTTAGTTTCAAGCACCGTTTTTGCTCAGGTACCTGGTTATATGGGGAAAAGGTTTGTGATTGGTTACGAAAATTATTTTTTCCCTGCATTTTACGGACCGGGTAAAAACAATGCAAATCCCGGACCGTCATTTTCACCGGGGTTCAATACCACGCATTGTTTAAATATTGATTATACAGTTAAACAAAGGATGAATGTTTGCTTCTCTTTGCAACATTTACGGACCGGCATTGCTTATAAAGGAGATGATTATGCCTATCCGAAGGAATCAAAATACAGTGGAAATTTTTCAACCCCTGCACAATTAACTTCAAACAATATTGGCTTTGGATTTAAAGTATTCAGACGTGGAAATATTGCCCCGGTGGGTAAATACCAAAAATTTGAAATATTACTTTTTTTTGAAAAAGTAAAGTACGAAAATAATAATTTTACTACTCATGAACAGAATTACTATGAAAATGTTCCAATAACTTTAGGAACCGGAGAATATACGTATAGAAATTTTGCGATTACTTATTCATTGGGTAAGCAACGGATATTTTTCAATAAATTAGTAATGGATTATGGTATTAGAGCAGCAATAACTCCTGTGGTGATACCTACGGGGCTATATACAGTCGATAATGTCAGAGATATGGACGATAGATTTAAAGTTGATTCTCGCTTCAGAATTTTTCGACAACAATTATTCAACTTTCATATTGGTCTTGGCTTTTTAGCATTTTAAATCAATGAAAAAAATAATTACTCTTCTATTCATATTTTATTCCATTACGCTCTCTGCTCAAGTTGCAGGATATATGGGAAGGAGGTTTTCTATTGGATATACAAATTTGGTCTCACCCTCTATTGGAACAATTTATAATTCAACTGTTGGATCACAATTAAGGATAAAAAGCTTAAATGCATCACAGATAGTAGATCTGAATTATGTATTTCATTACCGAAAAGCAATTTGTTTTTCAGTGTCATATATAGGTTCTAAGATTGACAATACTTCTGTTATAGGCTATAATCAAAGTAATTATATATTCAGTGAACCTGAAAATAATGCTCGATTATCTTCTTTAGGATTTTCCTTAGGAATAAAATTATTTAAAAGATCTCGGTTTGCTCCGGTCGGACCTTATTTGAGGTGGGATGGTTTATTTTTACTGAATACAATAAAATATCAAAAATATGCTTATTCTTATAACAATTACGTTACACATTCTCCGGAAACAGAAAATTATAACTCAGGGCAATTAAAATCCAAAGGTTTTGGATTGGCTTTGGGATTTGGGAAACAACGTGTTTTTTTTGATAAATTGTTAATTGATTATGGAATCAGGGGAGCAATTGTAATTACTAAAAATGATGATTATAATAAAACTCATTCTGACTATGAAGACGAATTAAGCTATAAAACATTTGGAAAAATATTTTTGCAACAATTCATTAATTTACGTTTAGGGATAGGCTTTCTAGCTTTTTAATTTCCAACTTGCATTGGTATTAAATTTTACTTTATTCTCTTTACAGATCAATTTTGTAACATCCCGTCCTGTTTTAATGGCAATAGGCAATCCTCCACCGGGTTGATTCCAATGACTGGAATAATAAAAATTTTTTAATCCCGGTAATTTAAAACCTACAGGAGATTTAGCTAATAAATTTTTTCCGGGTAACCATCCTTGGGTACTGCCTTTCCAGTTGTTTGTATAACGTAGAAAAGTTGCAGGAGTAGCCACATCGATCACTTCTATTTTGTCTTTTATTCCGCCTAAGCGTTTATCCAACAAGTCAATTATCTTTTCTAAAAATTCTTTTTTTGCTTCCCGGTATTTTGGTCTGTCATGTTTACGTGCATCTATCCAGAATTCTCTTTTTGTGGTGTAAAAACTAACGGTTACGGATGTTTTTCCTTCAGGAGCTTTAGTTGGGTCGTAATTATAAACATGTACTTCTAAACGTTCGTATATTGTGCCATCTGGCGATACCAATTTCTCTTCTAATGGAATTCTGGAGTAATGAGGGAAATCTTTAAATTCTTTTGCAATGCCAAATGAAAATTGCATGACCGAATAAAAAACTTCTAATTTTTTTAAAGCCTTCAGGTCAAGTATTTCCTGATCTAGGAATTTTCCATCCAAGGCATCAAATACGGTATAATTCCAATCGGCAGCCGAAAGGGTAATGTCTGAGAAATGTTTCACATCATTTCTAACCAATACACCTTTTGCAATTCCTTCTTCAGTTATTATTTTTTTTACGGGAGTATTGTAATGAATTTTTCCTCCTAATGATAAATAGCTTTCTTCAATTTTTTTTGCGAAGGTTAAGGATCCACCAATTGGATATCCCGCACTTTTTTTATCGAACACCGATAATGGCATAGTGAGCACCATCATATTGACTTCTTCGCCATCATACAATAATTCAAAACTCTCCTTTAAGAAAGGATTTTTAAATCGTTTAGCATAGGTAAAATTTGTTTCGTTCTTTATTTTCAGGAACCAGTATAAAAATTCTACATAACGTATCATTTTTATTCCCCGAATCATGGATTGAAAAAATGGCAGATCATCCAGAATAGGAGGTAAGTCAAACTTTTGCATGATTCGCATTGGTTTGATAAAATTCATTATCGCTTTGGTATCATCAGGAGCCAGATCAATTAAATATGCCTGAAGTTTATCGAGGTTAGTGTAAAGTTTAAAGTTTTTTTCACCATATTTATTGATGTTATTCAGTACTCCAACTTCAATACGAATGTCGTGGTTATGAAACTTTATTTTTTTCATATCCAAAAGCTCAGACCATAATTTGTAAAAAGAACTTCCCGAATCGGAGCCTAAGATCCAATGTGCACTTCCATCAAAGGTGTAGCCCCCTTTTTTCCAGCTGGTACAAAGTCCACCGGGAATAGAATGTTTTTCGAAGATCTGGGTTTCAAACCCGTTCATTTGCAAATAACATCCTGCTGATAAACCTGAAACACCGCCACCGATAATGTTAATCTTCATTTTTAATGGTTTGGGTGTTAGTAGTTTCGAATAAATTATAGAATTGGATCTTATTTTTTACGGAAAAATATTCCGTTGCATTGCAGAACTACTCCTGTGTTGTTATCTGTAAAGGCAGGAACAATACTGTTGAGTTGAAATCCATTTTGTTCCATGTATTCTAAAACCTGCGGCAATAACCAATTTTGGTTTTCGTAAAGCGGAATCAAAGAGATCTCCATTTCAATTCCTTTGGCTTTGTTGATCATGTTTTGAGCACCTTTTAAAACTTCCTGTTCAAAACCCTGTACATCAATTTTTAAGAAAATATTTTTTGCATTTTTACTATATTCAGCACCAATTTCATCCAAAGGGAATACCTGTACTTTTTCTTTTCCAATAATTTTCGAATCCGGAGCACCTTCGTAATGGGAGTCGAGCATATTCAGCAAGGTACTACTAACCGAGTTGGCTGAAATATTAATTTCTATTTCTTCCTTTTTGCTGCCGATGGCACAACGTGGAGCTACATCCCAATTATTATATTTTTCACTTTCTTTTTTAATTTCGCTGTACGCGGAAGTCAAAGGCTCAAAGGATACAATTTTATTTTTATAGCCGGCATCAATGATTCCGGTTGCATATTGACCTTTGTTGGCACCGATATCAAACACCAGATCGATGTTATAATGCTCGAGAAGTTTTATCCTTCTTAGCTCCTCACTGGTCGCTGCATTATATTTGCGAATAAGTATTCCGCAATTTTGAAAAAGTTTTTTGGTGATCCGTTCAAAGGTGTTCATACAATTTTTAAATTATTTTTTACGATTCAGCAATTACTCGTATCATATCGTCCTTCACGGTAACACTATACTTTGGATTTATTTTTTTTACATGATCGGTCAGTTCGGCAATAGTAGGGTAATCGTGCTTTCCAAGAAATAGACGAGCATCATCAATGATCATCACATGACCTTTGTTATTTTTAAAAACAGCATCAATCTCCGCATAAATAGGACATTCTACCTTACTTAAAGCAGTATCTCCGCCACAATAGTGACCATCGAGCCAGAATAATGCCGGTTGATCAATAGTTGGGACAAGTTTAGGTAATATTTCTCCGCTATCACCTTGTATCAGATTTATTTGAGTATCATTCTTGAAACGTTGTTTCGCTTTTTCCCAGAATTCAGTGCTGAGTTCAACGGAAAATAATTTATCAAAATTGTTTTTTTGAGCTTCCATCATATCGCCTCTGAAAGTACCTGTTTCCACTAATACTTTACAGTTGTATTTTTTACCATATTCGGCAATGGTCAGTTGTTTTATTTTATGGGGCGGTGGAGTAGGAGCATTGTATCGGTTCCAGTCCATTACAATAAAATCAATTTCAGCATCATCGATATATCCTTTCTTAACCCATTCAGCAACAATTGGATTTTTTTTCCAGCGGTTCCTTAAAATTGGGATAACTACTTTCTTTGCTAAATTGACAATTGGCCTTGGTAATTTACTTTTCATTTGTAATCTATTTTAAATCATATAACAGATGTCAAAAATAACAAAAAAATACGACCTGCATGTCTGAAATTACTAATGTTGCCGAGTTAAAATACATCGGATTTCTCATAAAAGCAGAATGCTATTCATTTTTTAATGATTATAATTACATTTGTAAAATAGAGATTCCTTAAATAACATCTATGTCGGGCGAAAAAGCATATAAAGGTTTTGTATTATTTATTACACAATGTGTAAATACATTCCTTTCTGTTTTGAAAATTATTGTTCAATCAAAGTTCGGATTGAAACTACCGAAGGCAGAAAGCAATAGATGTATTGTTCTTGCAAATGGACCTTCGCTTAAAACATCGCTTGAAAAACATCCGGAATTATTTAAACAACATCCACTTATTTGCGTGAATACATTTGCTGTAACAGCAGAGTTTGAGTCGCTAAAACCAAAATATTATGTGATGTTGGACCCATTTTTATGGGATATTAAAAATGAAACTAATTTAAGGACCTTTAAAAATTTAGAAGAAAAAACAACCTGGAAATTGCATTTACTTATTCCGAAACATGCAATGAATAATCCAATATTTCAGAAATTGAAAAAGAAAAACAGCAATATTGTTTTAACACCTTTTAATTATACCGTATTTAAAGGATTTTCAAATGTTGCGCATTGGTTTTATAATAAAAACCTGGCAATGCCGCAAAGTTTAAATGTTACAATAACAGCTTTGTTTCTAGGAGTCAACTTGGGTTATAAAGAAATTTATTTGGTTGGTGCTGATCATACCTGGCATGAGAATTTGCATATGAGTGATGAAAATATTCTTCATACCAAAGTGACTCACTTTTACGAAAATGATACAGAAATAAAATTAGTACCGTATTATATAAGTGGAATCCCCGGAAATGGAACCCGGAAGGCACATGAGTTTTTTGATATCTGGAGCAGGACATTTTATGCCTATCATCTCATTAATGATTACGCAGTAAAACATAATTGTACTATTTTAAATGCGAGTGAAGTGTCTTTTATAGATGCATTTAAGCGGATAAAACTGTAATACTTGTGTAAATTAGGATGATTCATTTTCTAAATTTGCAAATAAAATGTCATTCCGACCAGAGTGGAGGAATCTTGCTTTTAATTATAAAGATTTCTCTGCGGAGTTTACACAGAGCAAAGTCGAAGTGGTCGAAATGACAAAAGCACTTAGAATTAGTTAAACTATATTCTGTAAAATAAATAGAATGAAAAAAATATTGATCACCATTTGTGCAAGAGGCGGCTCAAAAGGAATTCCGGGAAAGAACATTAAAATGATGAATGGGAAACTATTGATCTCTTATACCATTGAAACAGCCTTAAAATTTTCGAATCTTCATAATGTTCAATTGGCACTTTCGACTGATTCCATTGATATTAAAAATACTGCCGAAAAATTCGGATTGAAAACTGATTACATTCGTCCTGCAGATCTTGCTACCGATAGTGCAGGGAAACTTCCTGTAATTAAAGATGTTTTGCACTATCATGAAAAATTAAATAATACAATTTATGATTTTGTTATTGATCTGGATATTACTTCTCCCTTGCGGACAATTGATGATCTGCAATCAGCTTTAACTCTTTTAATTGACAGTAAAGAAGCGGTAAATTTATTTTCAGTAAGCAAAGCACACCGCAACCCCTATTTTAATATGGTAGAGGAGCAGCCGGACGGGTTTTATTATTTAGTAAAAAGTGGAAATTTTTTAACGCGACAGTCTTCACCAAAGGTTTATGACTTAAATGCATCATTTTATATTTTTAAACGACATTTCTTTGAAATGTATAATTCTGCAATGACTCCCAAAAGCATCATTTATGAAGTGCCTCATGTTTGTTTTGATCTGGATGAGCCTCTAGATTTTGAATTTTTAGAATTTTTATTGAAGAATAAAAAATTAAATTTTGAACTATGAAGGTACTTATCATTGGATTAGGTTCAATTGCTAAAAAGCATATCAATGCAATCAAACAGATTGATCCAAGTGCAGAACTATATGCATTAAGGAGTACTTCAATTTCAGAGCAATATGAAAATGTGAAAAATGTTTTTTCCATTGATGAATGTCCTGAAATTGATTTTGTAATTATTTCAAATCCAACTGCATTTCATGCAGATGCAATAAAAAAAGTTGCTTCACTTAAAAAACATTTGTTTATTGAAAAACCTCCCTTTCATACATTAGAGGATGTGGATGAGATCTTGAATTTAGTTTCTGAAAATCAACTAAAAACATACACTGCATTTAATTTACGCTTTCTGGATTGTTTGAACTATGTAAAGAAAAACATACAAACAAGTAAAGTGCAGGAAGTGAATGTATATTGTGGTTCCTATTTACCTGAATGGAGAAGTAATACGGATTATAAAAATAATTACAGTGCTAATTCTGACATGGGTGGTGGAGCTCATTTGGATCTGATCCATGAATTGGATTATGTTTTATGGATCTTTGGTCAACCATTGGAAGTAAGATCTATTTTGAGAAGTAAATCTAAAATTGATATTAAAGCAATTGATTATGCAAATTATGCACTTATTTACAATGATTTTGTGGTGAATATTATATTGAATTATTATAGAAGAGATGCAAAAAGGACATGTGAAATAATCTTTGATGATGTAACCTGGAATGTGAACCTACTGAAAAATAATATTACAAATACTGAAAACAATTCATTTGTATTTCAATCAAAACAAACTGGATTAGATACTTATAAAGATCAAATGGAGTATTTTTATAAAACTATTTCAAGGAATGAGATGCTTTCAAATTCATTATCCGAATCAGTAAACACTTTAAAAATTGCTTTATCATGATAAATTTAAAAAACAAAATTATTGTTGTAGTCGGTGGCAATGGATTGCTCGGAAAAGAGTTTGTGAAACAGATCAGGGAAAATGAAGGCATCGCTATTAATGCGGATATTAACCTGGATTCGGATTTGGACAAACACATTTTTGAATGTGATATTACAGATGAAAACTCGATTCGAAATCTGATTGAAAGTGTAGTAAATAAGTTTGGAAGAATTGATGGATGGATCAATACAGCTTACCCTAGAACAGCTGATTGGGGAGATCGGATTGATAACATTGATTTTGATTCATTCAGAAAAAATGTAGATATGCATATGAATGGATATTTTATTGCCTCCAAATTGGCTATTGATGCCATGTTACCAAATCAAAAAGGAAGCTTAATAAATATAGCATCCATTTATGGAGTTGTCGGACCGGATTTTACAATTTATGAAGGCACCAAGATGTCCAATTCTGTTACTTACGCAGCTATTAAAGGTGGAATTGTAAATTTTACCCGATTTTTAGCATCCTATTATGGTGGCAATGGGATTCGAGTGAACACGGTTTCTCCCGGTGGAATTTTTGATAACCAACCAGAACCTTTTTTGTCAAATTACAATAAAAAAGTTCCATTAAAAAGGATGGGCACTCCGCAAGATATTGCTCCAGGAGTAGTTTATTTATTATCAGATGCAGCAAATTATGTTACAGGACAAAATTTAATCATTGATGGTGGTTGGACCTGTATTTAGAAAATAAGAACAATTTTTCCTTGATGAAAACAAAACAACTTACAGAAGGCAGTTCCTTATTTTTAGATCTACTCAGGGCATTTTCTGTTCAGTTAGTTGTTGTCGGACATGGGATAAGTTTTTGCGCGATATTCCCATCATTACAGCCTCCTTATTTTCCTTTTATGCAAAATATTGCTGTGGTAATATTTTTCTTGCTTTCAGGATATCTAATAAGTAATTCGATCTTTTATAATATTGCTTCAAATAAAAATTATTCGTTCACTTCTTATTTCATTGATAGATTTTCAAGAATATATTCTGCTTTGATACCGGCCTTGATCTTTGTTTTTTTTATTGATTACTTCAGTGTTTCAAAAAACTCAATCAATTATATTTATTCTGATGCTTTTAATATCAAAACCTTTATTGGGAATATTTTTATGTTACAGGATTTTCCATTTTTAAAACATGTATCAATGAAAATTACATCATTTGGTTCTGCCCGTCCATTATGGACCTTGGCTATCGAATGGTGGATTTATATGTGGTTCGGATTCTTGTCAATAAAAATTATAAAGGCCAATAAATTCTCAATCCTCAATATGCTGATTTTCGCTTTTTTATGTATAGTTCCTGCGTATAATATTATTTCAGGGAGAGGAAACGGGTTAACCGTTTACTGGTTGTTCGGTTTATTGGTGTGTTTGCTGTACGATAAATACAAGAACCTTGATCTAAAAAAATCAATTAAATGGATCATGTTACTCTTGTTTCTATTATTGGCTGCTGCCAGAGTTGAATATACGTTGCAGGAATACGAAGGGATCTTTGTTTTTTTATTAGCAGTGAGCTTATTGATTTCGATTGAACTTTGCAGTAATCTGCAAATAAATAAAAGTATTTCAAAGTTGGTGCGCTTAATTGCTAATTACTCATACACGCTCTATTTGGTACATTATAGTATTTATGATTTTTTGCTTTCGCATTACAATAGTGATTATTCCGGGAATACACTTTTTGTAACAGGATTTATTGTTTCCAATGCGATAGCATTTGCAATTGGCTATTTCACAGAAACCAAACTGACAAAATTTGTGAAAGGAAAATTAAAGGCAAGGTTTGTTTAAAAGAAAATAAACCACTGAGAAACTGAGAACCACGGAGATGATTACTCAAAAAAAATAACTGAAATTTCTATACGATAATTGGATTGTGCTATTGGGATGCATAAAATTTTTAGATTGGCTTGCTCGACTCGGTTTATAATCAGTGAATCTCTGTGTTCTCAGTGTCTCTGTGGTATCTTTCACTAGAAGTAAATATGTTTTACATCTTCCTGAGCTTTGTAAAAATCTTCTACACGTCCAATATCTAACCAATATCCAAGGATAGGATAAGAAATTAATTTCTTATTGTTTGCGATAACGGCTTCCATAAAATGTGTTGCATCAAATACATCATTTTCCGGAATAAGATCGATCAGATCTTTCTTGAAAATATAAATTCCTGCATTCGAATAGTAAGTATAACGAGGTTTTTCGCTGAAAGAAGTTACTTCATTTTTTGAATTAATATCCATTACCGCATACGGAACATCAATATGATAAGGAATGGTAGCCACTTGCATATCTGCACCCGATTCAATAAACTTTTTGTAGAAATCCTGAAAATCAATATTGGTAAGCAGATCAGAGTTCATCAGTAGAACTGAATCATAAATAAATTTGTTAATTAACTTTACTGATCCAATGGTACCTAAAGGTTTTTCTTCTTTTACAATATTAACAGAAATGCCATCTGATTTATTTTCCTCAACTCCTGCAATTATCTGGTCGGCTAAATGTCCCACTGAAATATGAAAATTATTTACACCATAATTAGCAAGCCGTTCAATATTACGAATGATAATGGGCTTATCACCAATCTTCAACATGGATTTAGGAATGTTATCAGTCAATGGTTTTAGTCGTTTCCCTTTTCCTCCTGCCATTAAAACTGCATCAACAGGAATTATGGAACGAACTTTATCCAGATCAATGATCCGCACAATTTTTTTATTCGTATCAATCACAGGAATAAAACGAATCCCTTCATTTTTGTAATTATTTACTTTTTCGAAATTGTTTTCAGATTCTACAAAACATTTACTGTTTTTGTTCATGAAATTGGTAACCGGCTCATCTATACTGTGACTGTTTAATAAACCTCTTCTGATATCACCATCAGTTAAAGATCCCACCAATTGTTTATTTTCATTAATAATAAAAACAGCCATATTCGGAATTGCAATTTTATTAATCAATTGCAATGCTTCGCGAGCGGTACCTTTTTCGGAAAAAAAATATTTATTAAAATCAATCATACATTAAATGATTCTTATGTATTACATTTAATTTTGAACTAATAATGGAAATCAAAGGTAAATTTAATTGTAATAAAAATACATTTTCAATGGTGTTTTTATGAAACTAATTTATATTCTCTACTATTAATTTATAAATATTTTGAAAATTAGCCTTTAATAAAAAGATATTATACTTTTACTCGGAAACATTGAAAACATAAAATATGAAAACCAAATTACTTATTTTATCAATCATCATTTGTAGTATTATAAATGCACAGAATGTCTGGACTCCTAAAGCAAATTTTGCCGGAAGTGGAAGGCAATTGGCTGTCAGTTTTTCTATTGGAACAAAGGGGTATTTCGGAACGGGATATAACGGTTCTAGTAATTATGATGATTTTTGGGAATATGATTCAAATTCAAATGCGTGGACTCAGAAAGCAAGTTATCCTGGTACACCGGTCAGAGGAGCGGCAGGTTTTTCAATCGGAACAAAAGGATACATTGGAACAGGGTTTAATGGAACTTACACAAAAGAATTTTGGGAGTATGATCAATCAACAAATAATTGGACAGCAAAAGCGAATTTTGGTGGTCCTGCAAGATATTTCGCAACAGCTTTTTCGATTGGGACAAAAGGGTATCTTGGGTTAGGCTATGATAACGTTACTTTTAAAAATGATTTTTGGGAGTGGGATCAGGCCACCAATATATGGACACAAAAATCAAATTTTGCGGGATCTGTTCGTAGTGGAGCAAAAGGGTTTTCTATAGGTGGAAAGGGTTACATAGGTTTGGGTAGCAATGTTTCACTTAATCAAGCTTATTCTGATTTCTTTGAATATGATCCATCCAGTAATTTGTGGACTACAAAAGCCAATTACGGAGGAAATGCGCGAACGCATGCATCCTCTTTCGTTATTGGAAACCACGGGTATATTGGTGCAGGCAGCAATATTTCGGGTGCTGCTTATAATGATTTTTGGATGTATAATCCGACAACTAATGCTTGGACTCCTGCGGCTAATTTCGGTGGGGGAGTTAGATCTGGTGCTCCTTGTTTTTCAATAGGGAGTTATGGTTATGTAGGTACAGGAATTAATGGAGGGACATATACAACTGATTTTTGGCAATATACACCTCAGGATGTTGGAATAGCTGAACATAGTTTGGTGAACCATGTTTTAATCTACCCAAATCCAATTGTTAACCAATCGGTTTTCTCTTTGAATAATGAACTAAAAAATGCTACATTAAAAATTTATAACTTGCAGGGAAAAGAAGTAAAGACCCAAGTTTTTGAAGGAAAAGAAGTAGTTGTTGAAAGAGAATCTCTTGCAAACGGAATTTATTTGTATCAAATAATTGAAGGCAATAAAAAAATAGCGGCAGGTAAAATCATCTTCGAATAATTATTGGTCTTTTACTCTGTGAAGCTATTTGATTTCCGATACTCCTTTTTTCTTATGTTCTTGGAAAAGATGTTCGTTGTTCAGATTCAAATGAATTAATGAGTGCATTTTTTTTGTTGAAACAATCGAATTACTTACTTAACAATAAAGATGTTTCCTTTTTTGAAAACTTCTTCTCCTGAAATAAGAGTCGCTTTCAAGAAATAAACAAATACTGCAGCATCCAGCTTCTGGCCTTTATAAGTTCCATCCCAACATAAACTTTGGTCACTGGTTTCAAATACTTTTTCTCCCCAACGATCAAATATTACGAATGAAATAGCCTGAATACACTTGCCATACACACATTCAAAATTGTTTTCGGTGTCGTCATTAGGTGAAAAAGCTGTAGGAACAAATAATTCTCCACAGTTAATTTCTACAGTTACCCAATCAATAGAAGAGCATCCATTTGTATCTGTTACAGTTAAAGAATATATAGTTGTCTGTAGTGGGTTAGCTATTGTGTTTTGGCAAGTGGAACAATCTAATCCGGTTGATGGACTCCAAAGATAGTTGCCCCCACCATTGCCATTTAAAACAGCTGTGTTTCCAGCAGTAATTGTTTGATCTATTCCTGCATCTGCTGTTGGTGCTGGATTTACATTAATCATAATGGAAACCGGATTCCCCTGACAAGATCCATTACTTGGTGTTACAATATAATTTGTAGTTGTTGAAGGAGTGATTGAAATCGTATCTGTTATCGCGTTGCTTCCTCCACTCCACTGATAGAAGTTTGCACCACTTGCTGTAAGTATAGTGTTTTGTCCTGAGCAAATAATTTGGTTACCGCTTATTGCAGCAACCGGAACAGAATTTACTTGAATGGTTATGGAATCATTATTAATACATGAACCATTAGAAGCTTGTAAATAATAGGTTGTAGTTACAGCAGGGCTTAGGGTTATTGTTGAAGATGTTGCTGAACTTCCACCACTCCATTGATATGTTGTTCCACCGGAAGCATTTAGAGTAACTGATTGTCCGTTGCAGATAGAAGTGGAAGTAGGAGAAATGGAAGCACTTGGCATTGGAGTAACATTTACTATAACAGTTATAGGATTTCCTTGACAAGTACCATTACTTGGTGTAAGGATATAATTTGTGGTTGTTGTCGGAGCAACAGAAATACTCGCAGTTGTTGCAGTACTTCCTCCGCTCCATTGATAGGAACTTGCACCATTAGCAGTTAGGGTTGAACTTTGTCCGGAACATATATTTTGGTTACCGCTTATTGATGCCACCGGAACTGAATTTACCTGAATAGTTATGGAATCATTATCAATACATGAACCATTAGAAGCTTGTAAATAATAGGTTGTAGTTACTGTAGGGCTCAGGGTTATGGTTGAAGATGTTGCTGAACTTCCACCACTCCATTGATACGTTGTTCCACCGGAAGCAGTAAGTGTAACTGATTGACCAATGCATATTGATGTGGAAGAAGGAGAAATGGAAGCGTTTATTGTATTATTTGGGTTTCGGTCTCCATCGACCTGATCAGGAAACCCCGAGCCCATTTGTTGATTTACACCAAAAAAATTAGCTGCTGTTGATAAAACTGAAAGGCTTGTGGAATTAGGATTTGGGATATAATAAATAAAGTTGGAACTTTCTCCTTGGTTAACATATATTTTCCCATCATATGCTAACTCTAAAGTTAAGGAATTTATTAAAGTCATACCTGTCATTAAGTTTGCTGATGTAACAGTATAATTACTACTTACAACTGGGCAATTATATACAACATTCGAATATCCACTTGCTCCCCCCTGTAATATATAAATTCTTGAACTATTGGGTGAAAATTCCATTGTTACAAATGGTCCTCCAGATTGATTTGTATACGAATATTCATTTGAAACAGCACCTATCGCATTATTATAATCAAATAAAATCAAATTTTTTGCCACACTTGCAGTAGTGAAATTTGCAATAGCTAATTTATCATTTGTGGGAGATATTTCTATTGCACCAATTACTCCAATAGAATTACCTGATATAGAAACAGTGTAAATGTCAGTCGGTAAAGAAATTCCCGAATTAGTAATTGAGCATTTTCGAAGTGTAATATTTCCACTAGTTTCCGGTCTTGTAACAAATAACCATCTCTGATTTGTTGAACAATCGAGTTGGGATACAGCCATGCCTTCTCCGCTTTTAGTTGCAGTTACAATATCAATAGGAGCACTAACAGTTTTACTAACAGCATCAATTGTTACGTACCTGATATTATCATAATATAAACTTGTTGCTTGTGTTTTATAAATAAAATAATATTCGGATATTGAGCCAGGTTTTCTTATAAGTTCAGACTCAAGGACAGATGCCCCCCATCCAGTTGTTGGTATCTTTCCGAAAATTTCATCCGCAGATGTGCTAGAATTATATGCAGAAAAATAAACAGTATCAGGATTGATTGCAGGGAATCCAGCATTGTATGGGCCTAGTGCAGCAATGAATGCATAAAACAGCACTGTATTGCTTGATGTATCGACCGCTGTTTGAATTACATCTTGAGTTCCCACACTTTTAATAGATTGTATACTATTACCAATAATACGAGGAGTTGTAAAGAGGGTTCCAGAAAAATTCAATTCGTAAAATTTAAGATTACCTGTACCATAAGAATAAAATGTTCCACTTGCATTTTGTTGTGAACTACCTACTATCCATTTTGGAAGTTGTGCCTTCATAAGATTTGGCCCAATTAATAAAATATATAAAAAAACTGTTCTATTTAGAGTTTTATAATACATTTTTTATTTTTTAGTATCTTGATAATCCTATCAGCTGTTTTTCCATCACCATAAATATTCTTATCCTCAAGAATTGGAAGTGTTTCAATAAGTTTTATTGCTTCAATTATTTTATTTTTTTCAATCTCACAATGAATTACATTTTTGCTGGTTTCCCTACCTTGCTGACGGTTCCCAATGTCAATTACATATTTCCCAAATGAAGCCGCTTCTACAATTCCACTCGAAGAATTTCCTAATACAAAACTACAATAGTTCAAACAAGAAAAATATCCAATAGTTCCCAAAGACTCAACAGGATGAACATTTTTCTTCCCTTTTGCAAAGTTGAGTAAAGTTTTTCTAATAACGCTTCCCATTGTATCAGCGTTTGGCATAGTTATAATTATCTGTTTATCTAAAATATGCAAAACTTCGATTAATTCATTTACATACTGTTGATTCTTTTCATAAGCGATTGTTTCAGGATGAAAAGTAACTAGCACAGGAGAATTTAAATCAATATTGAATTTTTGTTGAAATTGCGCCTTTGTTAAAAGAGCTATTTCATTCAGATTATCCAGACCTAATACACCAACCGGATAAATATTCTCAGAAGTGCCAATAATTTGAGAGATGCGTTTAGCAGAACTCTCGAGTGAGGTAAAATGCAATGTTGACATCAAAGATAACGAATGCCTGAACACATTATCTATAGCCCCTAAAGTTGTGTCACCTCCATATAGATGGGCAACCGGAATATTAAAAGGAATTGCAGCAGAGACAGCAGAAAACATTTCATATCTATCTCCTAAGCAAAGTACCAAATCTAAATTTTCTTGTTCCATTTCCCAAAGCGATGAGAATCGAGTAATTGTTTTCCCCATTGATTCTGAAATACCTTTAGCGTTATCATATTCGGGTACTGTTTCCAATTTATACGCGACATCAAAACCGTCAGCATGTATAACATCAACAGTATTGCCATATTTAGGTGAAACGTGTGTTCCAAAGGCAATAATTTTTAATTTAAAAAAGGAATCTACCTTCATTTTTTTTAACAATGGAAGGTAGTTGCCATAATCAGCTCGCGAACTCGTCAACACAGCAATTCTCACAGGATGTCCTCCCAACTTAATTTATGATCCTCTTGTAGATCTGAATTCAATTTTTTACCAATTACATATTCAATTAAAACAGAAGTCATTCCATTACCAGGACGTTTCATTATTAGATCTCCCTCACCAATAATATGTCCTTTAGGCAAATCTTTAATTAAATGAATACTTTTTCTAGCAATTGCAATGTTTTTTGATTCAGATGGTGATGGTCTTTTAATTCCATCTCCTAAAGCTTTTTCAATATTTCGAATTGCCATTATCATTGCTCTGAGTTCTGTGGGTTCAAGTGATGCTTTGTGATCTGGTCCTTCCATCAATTTATCCAAGGTAAAGTGCTTTTCAATTATCGTTGCTCCTAATGCTACGGCAGCAATCGGAATTTCAATTCCTAGGGTATGATCAGAATAACCCGTTTCAAGTTTAAAAGCATTGTGCATTGTTTTCATAGCAAGTAAATTCACGTCTTCCATTGGCGTTGGATATTCTGTATTACAATGCAACAATGAAATTTTGTTTCTCTGAGTTCCTGCATCAATTAATAAATTAATCGCTGTTTCTATTTCACCTAAAAAACACATTCCTGTTGAAAGGATAATTCGCTTATTTAGTTTTCCTAGTTTTTTTAGATAAGGAAAATTTGTTACCTCTCCAGATGGTATTTTTATGGTTTGTAATCCAAGATCGTTCAGTATATCAATGCTTTCTAAATCAAAAGGCGTAGATAAAAATTCAATACCAGTTCTTTCACAGTGCTTAATCATTTCCTTATGTGCATCTACATTTAAAAATAATTTTTTCACCATTTCTAGTTGCGATTCATTATTACCGGTATTCACTTTTTGATAGGATGCCTTTTCAGCAGTTTTACTTATATTTAATTCTGGAATAAATGTTTGAAATTTTACTGCATCAGCACCTGCTATCTTTGCTTCCTCTATAAGTTTTTTTGCATTTTCTAAACTGCCGTTATGATTAACTCCAGCTTCAGCTATTATATAAACTTTTTTCATTGCAATATTTTTTTATTTATTTTCTTTTATCTCTTTAGCCGGCAAACCAACTGCTACTTTATTGTTTTCAATATTAGTGTTCAACATAGCTCCAGCTCCAATTAAATTATTGTTTCCTATTTTAATGTATTGTAAAATCGTTGAATTGGTACCTAATAAATTATTGTTACCTATAACAACACCTCCTGAAATATTTACTCCGGGATTAATTACATTGCAATCTCCAATAGTAGAATCATGCCCCAATGTTGTATGCAAATTAAATATATTTAATGATCCAATTAATATATCAAGAGTAAAAATACAACCCGCAGTAACAATATTTCCTTCACCCATTTTTATCGTTTCAAACAAGCCTATTACACTGGGGTGAATGAGATTTGGGAATTCATATCGAGAAAGGTATTTGTCTTTAATTGAATTTAAAATCTTCGGATTCCCGATACCAATTGCTAAACATTTATTTTCCGATGTTGAATTCTTAAAAAAAGTTTGCTCTTCAAACACTTCAAATTTATTTACACCAATATTTATTTCCTGAATTGTAGGTTTAATATCAATAAAGCCGCCTACTTTAAAAGTTGGCTTCTTTTTATTAATTTCATGAATTAAAAAATAAACTTCTTTCGCAAAGCCACCTGTTCCAAATATGTATATTGTCTTCATATTTTTAACCTATTTTATCCGTACACTACTTGGAATATTTACCAATCTATCCTCAAGTATTTGTGAATTACTTAAATCCCCATGTATGGCATCTTTAAACATTTCTAGCTTGTTCATTAACCTCCAAACTGGGCGTGTCATAATACCGTTATCATTACTATATTGTAAAAATTCATCACGTTGTTTTCTATCAGCTAATAAAATTGCATTTAACCAATAATTCGATCTGGAATTGGATGGTTCTTCTACAAATTGTATTTCAGTTCCTTTGAAAAACGCTTTGTAGAGAGTTGCAAGTTCGCGTTTATTTTCTAAAAAATAATTCAAAATTTCTAATTGAGCAACTATCAATGCAGCATTGATATTCGGCATGCGGTAATTGTATCCAATTTCATCATGGATAAATTCCCAGCGATGTGGTACTTTTGCCTGTGTGGTTAAATATTTTGCTTTCTTTGCAAGAGTTATATCATCTGTAACGATTGCTCCCCCACCACCGCAAGTGATGGTTTTGTTCCCATTAAAACTAAATGTTCCTAATAAACCAAATGTTCCTGTATGTTTCTCTTTATAAAAACTGCCAATGGATTCTGCTGCATCTTCAATCAAAGAAATATTATATTCATTGCAAATTATTGCTAATTCATCGATCCGGCAAGAATGTCCAAAAGTATGCATAGGAATACAAGCAGCTATTTTTTGTCCTGTTGTTTTATGATAGGAGAAGCCATCTGCTTTTTTTATAACGTTTTCATGCAAGTAAATCTTTAATTTTGCAGGACTCAAACCCATGGTATCAATGTCAACATCTACAAATAAATGAGATGCTCCTATGTATGCAATTGCATTACAGGTGGCGATAAAACTTAAAGATTGTGTAATAACAATTTCATTTTGTTTAACTCCCGCAACAATCATTGCCATGTGCAAAGCTGCTGTCCCGTTTACACAAGCAACAGCATATTTAGCTCCTGTGTAGGCCGCGATCTGTTTTTCAAAATCGTCAACATATTTACCAACAGAAGAAACAAAGGTTGAATCAACACAATCGATCAGATATTTTTTTTCATTACCAATAAATCGAGGTTCATGTAATGGGATGGTATCCTTTGAAGGGAATTGTGCTTTAATAAAATCAACTGTTTGCTTAAACATTATAAATATCGGTTTTGTAATTTTTTAAATTTTCAGGATTTCTAAACCACTCAATCGTTTGCTTCAAAGCATCAGTAAATATGTATTGCGCTTTCCAATTGGTAAGTGATCTGATCTTTTCGGAAGAACCTAATAATCGTTCTACTTCGCTCTTTTCAGGACGTAATCGAATATCATCAGAAATGATTTTTGCTGATGGGTTTATCAAGTCAATTATTGTTTGTGCCAGATCTTGAATTGAAATTTCCTTTTGTGTTGCAATGTTTATTTCTTCACCAATAGTTTTATCAGATTTTGCAATTTCTACAAAGGCATTCACTGTATCTTTTACGAATAGCAGATCACGAGTTGGGTGAAGCGCTCCTAATTTTATCTCTGTTTTGCCTGCAAGTAATTGGGTAATAATAGTTGGTATTACCGCCCTTGCACTTTGTCGTGGGCCAAAGGTGTTAAACGGGCGAACAATGGTTACAGGTAAATTAAAACTTCTGTAAAAAGAATCGGCCATTGCATCAGCACCAATTTTACTTGCCGAGTAAGGAGATTGTCCTTGTTTGGGATGTTTTTCATCAATAGGAACATACATTGCTGTACCATATACTTCGGAAGTCGAAGTTACTATAAGGCGTTTCACATCGTAATCGCGTGCAGCCTGTAAAATATTTAAGGTTCCTTTTATATTGGTATCCACATAACTATCAGGGGAATGGTAACTATACGGAATAGCTATAAGGGCCGCTAAATGATAGATGATATCAACTCCTTTTACAGCGGTTCGAACTCCATTGGGATCACGTACATCGCCTGCAAAAATTTCTATCTTATTTAATTTTTCTTTTGGAAAGGAATCCAACCATCCCCAGGAGTTGAAGGAATTGTAGTATACAAAGGCTTTTACTTTTTGTCCTTCGTCAACTAACTTTTCTACCAGGTGACTTCCGATAAATCCATCAGCACCGGTAACTAAAATTGTCTGCATATATTCAATTTTTTGAATACACAAAGCTACTAATTTTAATGTATTAAAAGACGGAAGAAAATTATGTTATTGATTAATTCCCTTTGGCAATTTGAGAGTATATTTCACACATTTCAGCTTGTTCCTGAATGTTTTTAAATTCAGAAAGCTTTCCCGTTAAAAATTGTTTGGTCTGAAGAAATAAACCGGGTTTATATTGCTTGTCAATTGTGGTGTCAATTTCAACTTTATTAATAGCAACAGAATTTTTTAATTGAATTTGTAATTCTTCCAATGGGCGCAAGATCAATCGTGATTTACTGGTAAGTATTTCAACTCCCCATCTTCCCGGGGCATCCCAGTTTGCCTGATAGGAGAATAATACATCATCTTTGGTTTTTCCTGCTCCGGAAAAAACAGCTTTGTCATGCCATGATAATTTTCCGTCTGCATAACAGTTTATTTTAGAAGGTTTCCCACCTAAATAAAATGCCAGATCAATAACGTGGGAAGAATTTGCCAGCAGCCAATTTTCCTTTATTCCTTTTGCTTTAACAAGAGGTTCAATAGTATGTGCCCATTCTGTAAATTCAAAATTAAAAGAAGTAACACCACCATCCTGTTCAATAATTTCTTTGGCTTTTAGTACAGAGGAATAAAACCTGCGATTATAGGCTACCAAAACTGTTGCATGGTAATGGGTCGCTGTTTGAGCAAGCTCTTTGATTTCCGTTTCATTTAATCCAGCAGGCTTTTCAAGTAAAATGTTTTTAAATCCCTTATTTATAAGTTGAAATGCTGTTGGTGCAAGTTGTTCCATACCAACAGCAACAATAACCGCATCAAATGTTTTATTATTTTGCTGAAGAAAACTTTCAATACCTCCTGTGATAATTTTACTTCCTGTTTTTTCTGCAAATTGGCTCGCAGATGATTCGCTTCTTCCAATAGTTGTGATACCGCAATGCAAAGCCTGAAGCACTTTGTAATAATCTACAGCCATTTGACCGGCTCCTACAAGCAATATCTTTTTTTTTAGGTTATCAGACATTCGTCAATGGAATTAGAGTTATTTACTTTTCGAAGAAAAGAGATCAAATTATTTAAAAAGAGTAAATGTAAAGCAGATGATTCGTTAAAGGTTGTAAGTGTGCAATTCCCAGTTTCAAGCAGATCATCAACAAGGATATTTGTCAATTGACTTTGAAAAGGCATCGTAAATGATTCTTCTTCCCATTTCCATGAGTTATTCAGTTTGCTGATTCGAACTTTCCCTGTTGGACCTTCCTGGATACTATATCTTGCAGTGGGTGTATTAATGGTGATATACAGGGGGGAAACATCATTTGGGAAAGAGGTTATGTGAAAAGAATGTTTATCTGTATGTCCGGTTATTGTACCGGTAAATTCAATATAACCGGGACGTTTACTTTCGATGACTGTTTTGTCAATTAAATCATTTGATAAAACGATGTTGTTTGATCTCGTTAAAAATGCAAAGAGATCAAGTAAATGAATTCCGTTACATCCTAATCCCCATGCATTTCCTGTTGCAGAAAAATGAATTGTTCCCGAAAGTTCTTTTTGTAGTTCCTGATAAAAAGGCATCATTCTTCTCGGACAATTAACCCATGCTTTTATTTTGTTTTCCTTTAATAAAGTTTCAACCGCATCATAATCTGCTGTTTTCACAAATAAGACTTTTTCAAGAATTAAATACTTGATTTTCGAATTCGTTATAAGTTGTTCTACAACTATTCTTCTTACTTTTGAATTGGTTGCTACAATTGCAACATCGATGTTTCTTTTCGTTGAAGATAAATCGGTATGAAAAGAAATTTCCCCTTTAAAATTAATACTTACTTCCCTGAATCGCGCTTCAGCAATTTTTAAGGAATCAAAAGAAGAATCAATTACCTGAATCGAGATTGGTTGTTTTACCAAAGCAAGTGCTTGTAAATGTCGACTTCCTAATTGTCCGGCTCCGATTAAGGCAATGTTTTTCATTGAATAGGATTGCTGAATGTATTTCGCAAATATCTGTTAAATCTTTTTATAAAAACTGTAAATATTACAATAATTTCATTATCTCATCGGCATAAAATTTATTCCCTTCCTTATTAAGATGTGAATCTATAGGGTGAAGATAGACTTCATAACCTTTTGTATTCATCAACAAATTAAAGATATCCAATTCTATACAATTCGAATAATTTTTAATGATGCCGGATAAAATAGTATTCAAATTTCTAATTGCCTGATTTGCTCCAGGTGTTTCTTTTTCTTGCAAAAGATTAACAGGAGCAATGTTAATCCATATTAATTTTGCTTTATTATTATCGCATACAGATTCAACTGCTTTTGCAAACTCTTGTTCCGTTGTCCAGGGTTTGTTGCGAACGTATTTGATAAAAAAACTTCGCTTTATCCGAATCATTCTGCGAAGAAATTTTGCAAAAAAAGATTGAGAGATAGTAAGTCGTTGACTCAAAGGACGAGGATAAGCATCTACTATACCAGCTTGTATCACATAAATATCAGCCCCTTTGTATTTTTCAAAAATTGCAGGCAAATCTGTGACCTTTCTAAAAGAAGCGAAATCAATTTCAATATCATGATCAAGTTTAATTAACTCTGTCTTACAAAGTTCCGGAAAGGTTTGTTGTATCGCAACCTCTTCTATTTGTTTATGAATCCTTGGACCTCCATAACTGTCGGTAATAAAAGTGATCTTCATTATTTTGAGGTTTTCAATTACTCAAGAGCACGAATTTAAATAAAATCCTTTATAAAATAAGCACCCAAAGCTCCCAATTCAATATTGTCCCCTATTTTCTTTTGGTTATATTTGCAAATTACGTTACAGCATAAAATATTTAAAAATGTCAAATGGGAATTATTGAAAAACAAGCAACCAAAAATGCAATATATTCATACATTGGAGCAGCGCTTGGGTTTATTACAATCACCATTTCAGCGCATTTGTTAAATCCCGATCAAAATGGATTAGTGCGAATTTTAATTTATATTTCCGCACTTTTTTCTCAATTTTCCGGATTGGGTTTTAACACTGTTACCATCCGTTTCTTTCCATATTTTAGAGATAAAGACAAAGGACATCATGGCTATTTGTTTTATGGAATCATAACAACTGTAATCGGCTTTTTAATTTGTTATGCATTTTTTTTATTATTCAAAAATCAAATTGTTGAGTATAACCAGGAAAAGTCGAAATTATTGGTTGACTATTTATTTTATTTGATGCCACTTACTCTTTTTACACTCTTTTTTAATTTGTTTGATTATTATCTAAGAGCTTGTTATAGTTCAGTTATTGGTTCTTCCTCGAAAGATTTTACTCAACGTATTCTTATTCTATTAAGCTTGTTTCTTTATTTTACAAAAACAATCAATTTTAATATTTTTGTTTTTTTGTATGTTGCATCCACTTGTATTCCTACTTTAATTTTGCTTTTCTATATTGTTAAGCTTGACGAATGGCATATAAAACCGGTTAGAGGGTTTGTAAGCAAAAGCTTAAGAAATGAAATTATTAAATTAAGTCTTTTTTCAATATTATCAGGAAGCGCTGGATTGTTGATATCTAGTATTGATATGTTAATGGTGAATCAGAAATTGGGCTTGACTCAAACAGGGATTTATAGTATTGCTTTTTATTTTGGCACCATCATTATTATTCCTTCCAGATCATTGTTAAGAATTGCTTTGGGGATTGTTTCAGAAGCATTCAAGAAAAATGATTTAGTTGAAATAAATAGCTTGTATAAAAAATCCTGTAATTCTCAGCTTGTAATTGGTTTATTACTTTTTATTGGTATTTGGAGTAACATAGATAATATTATGAGCATATTACCTCCTCAATATGCCGAAGGTAAATATGTAATTTTATTTATTAGTGCAGGCAATTTAATAGATATGGCCACAGGTATTAACTATGTTATTATGTTAACCTCCAAATATTATAGGTATGATGCTTATTTTATGTTTATTATTTTATTTTTAACAATAGTATCAAATTATATTTTAATTCCAATTTACGGAATCATGGGCTCAGCAATAGCTACCGCAATTGCAATAGCTACTTACAACATTATGCGTTGGCTTTTTTTATATTTTAAATTGAATATGCAACCCTATGATTCCAATACCTTTAAAATTATTATGATTGCAGTAATTGCATTTTTGCCGGGATATTTTATACCGCATATTATTAATACGATAATTGATATAGCTATAAGAAGTAGTATTGTTGGAGGCGTTTTTATTCTTTTGATTTTAAAAACAGAAGCCGCCCCAGAGATCAATAATAAGATTCGAAAAAATTTAAAACGCTTCTCAATTAATTTATAATTATAATGAGAACTTTAATTTTTTATTGTCTGATAATTCTCAACATTAATTTATTCGGACAAGAATTCTATTTCAAAAACATTGGTACCGGTCAAGGTTTACCCTCTTCAGAGACTTACCACTCTTTACAAGATAGCAAAGGATTTATTTGGATAACCACCGATGCTGGAATATGTAAATATGATGGCAAAATAATTACAACTTACACTACAAAAGACGGGTTACCAGAGAATGTAGTTTTTAATGTATATGAAGATGTTCATGGAAGAATTTGGTTCAATAGTATGTCGGGATTTCTATTTTATTACGAAAATAATGCTTTTCATACCATTGCAGCTAATACAGAACTGAAAAAAATAGCATCATTAGGAATCTCTTCTTTTTTTTTAGGAGAAAATGATACAATATTTCTTGGTCTAATTGACCAATATTATGTAAAAATACCTCCCAAAAAAAATTACTCAAAGTTAATATTACATAAAGTTAACGATATTAATTTGTATTTTTTAATTAACAAATTGAAAGGCGATGAATTGCTTACAGCCTATAACAATTCTAAATTTAGCTATAGAAATTCAATCAAATGTCAAATTGATTATTCAAATAAGGAAAAAAAAGTTGAAATTAATTTTGACTACAATATCCGTAAAAATAAATCAAATTGTTCAAGATGTAGAATAGATAAATTTCAAAATATTTATATAGATTGTGCAAATAGATTAGTTGTTATACCGTATTCTGGCGATTCAATTAAATATTATGATTCGCCTTCAGAAATTTTATTTATATACTCAGATAAGTATAGGGATTTATGGATAGGAACAAAGAGTGGAGGTTATTTTTACAAGAATTCAGATTTAAGATTAAAACCAATTCATTTTTTAAAAGAATTATCAATTTCGGATATAATGATAGATAGAGAAAACAACATTTGGGTTTGTTCTCTTCAGAAAGGAGTATTTAAATCAGTAAACAAAGATGTTCTAGAGATATTTTCTGAAAATGATAATGTAAGCAATTTCTATCAAAATGATAAAAATATTTATGTAGGTTTCGGTTCAAAAAAAACAATCAGATTTAATAAAGATGATTCAAATTCAATGTCTTCAAACATTTCTGGATTATTGCCAAAAAATTGTGTTTTGCAATATTTAATAAATTATGGCCAGAATTCTTATTATGGAACTAGTGAGGGATTATATTTTGTGAAAAATAAAAAAAATATCCTTATTGAAACTCTTCAACCCCAAAAGAATCCAAATATAATTTCAAAAAAAATAATTGAAATTGGGAAAGACTCTTTTGCTATAACTAGTACATTGGACATCTATTTTGTAAATAATCAAAAAAATTACAACCAGATTCGCCCTCCTTTTGTTGTTAAATCAATGATACAATTAAAAAACAAAACTTTATTAATTGGTTCAAGAAATGATGAAGGGATTTATCAATATAAAAATAATGAATTCTCGCCATATTTTAAAGAATACCCTCAGTTGAAAACCCGTGTTAATGATATGGTTGAGGATTTTTATGGTAATCTCTGGATTGCGACCAATGAAAAGGGATTGTTTTGTTATTCAAACAATGAGCTTTATGAATTTAACCAAACAAAAGGATTAAACTCAAATAAAATAAACGAATTGGATGTTGATAAGAATGGAAATGTTTGGTTAGCAACAAATGTTGGCATAAATAAAATAACCACCAATGAGGGATTAGTGAAGACTTTAATTTATGGTTTTAATAGTAGTCATGGGTTGCCTAATTTAGAAATTGAGCATTTAAAGGTTTTTAATGGTAAGGTTTGGTGCTCCACCAAAGAACATCTTTTTTATTTTGATAGTTATAAAATGATTCCTAATACAGTCCCTCCTTTAATTTATATTAAATCTATCTTAATAAATGATAGTTCCATACGGGTTTCAACATCTCCGGTTTTAAAATACAATGAAAATAATATTACATTTGAATTTACCGGTATTAGCTATAAAAACACTGAAAAAAAGGAGTTTTTATATAAATTAAATGGATATGAAACTGAATGGAAGTCATCATCAACAGGGCAATGCCAATATACCAATTTACCTTATGGAAATTATACCTTTCAAGTTTATGCCTTAAATAACGATAAAATTAAAAGCACCGTGCCGGCTACTTTTAATTTTAGTATCCTTAAACCATTTTGGCTCAGCTGGTGGTTTATTACAACTGAAATTATTTTATTAATTATTTTTGTTTATCTGGTTATACGATGGAGGGTAAATAAAATTGAAAGACGTCAGGAAGAAAAAAACCTGATCAATCAAAAACTTGCTGAATTTCAAATGACAGCTGTGCGTGCTCAAATGAACCCTCATTTCGTATTCAATGCGATAAGCTCTATTCAACATTATATTTTAACCAACGACAAATATAATTCCTATGATTATTTAGCTAAATTTTCGCATCTTATCAGAAATGTGCTGGATAATTCACAGAAAGAATACATTCTATTAGAAAAAGAGATTATTACCTTGTCTTTATATATAGAACTGGAGAAGATTCGATTTAAAGTTCCCTTTAAATTTTCTTTAACTATTGATGAGGAATTGGACCAAAGCGATATTTACATTCCAACAATGTTGATACAGCCTTATATAGAAAATGCAATTTGGCATGGTTTAATGCCGAAGAAAAATGAATGTTTGCTGGAGTTGGAGATAAAAAAAATGAATTCAGAGCTACAGATAATAATTAAGGACAATGGTGTTGGAAGAGGAGTGGCTTCCCAGCATAAAAACAAAGACCACGTTTCAAAAGCGATGAAATTAATGGAGCAACGTTTAAAAGCTTTAAGTGTTAAAAACAACGCACCGTTCACCGCCAAGATTATTGACCTAAAAGATAAAAATGATAAATCTTCAGGCACTGAAGTGAACCTATTTATGCCTTTAATGTTTGATTAAATCATCTTGAAATTGCATTTATCTGAAATCGATAAAGAAAAGCGACTCCTAAGAATGTTTGAAGTTTAATCGATAATTAATAATCGTTCATTTGGATTTTTTATATATTCGCCCATTATTTGCTATGTTAATTGAAAACAGGGAAATGAAATAAATGCTTACGAAAAATAATAATGTTTGAACAACGCATCACCGAATCCAATAGAGATTAGTAAAAATATTTTATGAAATACACAGCTGTAATTGTTGAAGATGAATACAAAGTAAGAGAAGTTTTTATAAATTTAATTCAGCACTATTGTAAAGAGATAGAAATAGTTGGTGAAGCAGAAAACATTACGGATGCTTATCATCTTATTCTTTCCACAAAACCAAACATTGTTTTTTTAGATATTGAAATGCCACATGGCAATGGGTTTGAACTTTTGTCGAAATTTCCAAAACCTCCTTTCGAAATAATTTTTGTCACCTCTTATGGTCACTATGCTATCAAAGCTATAAAATTTAGTGCGCTTGATTATTTACTAAAGCCGGTGATGGTTAGTGATTTATTAGAAATGATAAATCTTATAAAAGAGAAATTTAATGACAAGAAAGATCCGGAACAATATAAAGTGTTGCTTGAAAACCTGAATATCTCACAACAGCAAAAGAAATTGGTTGTTCATACAAAGACAAAAACAGAATATGTTTTTTTTAATGATATCATTTATTTGCAGGGAGATGGTAATTATACCACTATTCATCTCGCCAATAGCAAAATTCATGTCGCAAAAACCCTAAAAGATTACGAAGACATGCTTTGTAATCCGGATTCCCCTTTTATTCGAGTGCACAAAACCTATATTGTGAATACTAACTTTATTCTTAAAATTAACCATGGTGCAACTAATACCATTCGGTTAAAAAATAATTCTGATCTCGAAATTTCAAGGAGGAAAAAACAGGAATTATTAGAAAAACTTAGTTTCCAATAATTACCATTCCCTCAATAAATCAACCATTCTCATTTTTTTTCTTACCGTTAAATAAATAAGCCGACCGTTAGATAAGAATTCAAAAAATTTTTTGTTTTTTGATGTACTCTTGTTGCGTTATTTAAAATTTGAAACAAGTCAAATAATAAGTAGCAAAAAAAAGTATTATTTAATCTATTATTTATTAGCCATAAAACCTTTCTGTATATAGGATAACAGTTTTAAAAATATGAAAAAAATTAAAATAAACATGCTATTAATTGGGTGCGCAATTGTTGTTAATTATGCCAATGCTCAAACTTATAATGTAGCAAATAACGGTGCATTACCTGCTAATACACCTCAAATTGGTATCGGAACAATAACACCGACAAATGCTCTTCAGGTGAGTGCGCCTAATATTAATATAGCTCAATTTGGATTATCTACTGCTCCAACTGGATTTATAAAAATAACAAGTGGGTCAAGTGCTGGTGGTTCCTTCTTACCTGTTATAGATGCAACTTCCACAATTCCTAATACTCCTTTTAACTCCAACGCATCACTCCCATCTCTTATAATTCGAGCAAATGGAATATCAGATAACGGTACATCCCCTTTAATGATTTTTCGATCAGCTATCGCTGGTGCACTTGTAACGAATCGCCCGTTATTTCAATGGCAACAAGGAGATGGAACTCCTAAAATGACAATGGATAAAGACGGTAATGTTGGAATTGGGGCAACAAGTACAACAAATGCAAAATTAAAAGTTCAAACTACAGCATCAAACAATACACCGGATGATTTTGCAGGACTTAGTATTGAAAGACAAACAACAACAGGGACAAGGCGTTTGTTTATGGTACCCCATTTAAACGGTTTTGGGTATAATCAACTTTCTACAAGTGGCGATTTTGGAATTCTATGGACAGACGGTGCTGTAGTTGGTGGATCAAATAGCTCTTCAGGGTTAGTAATTGGTACATTTGGTTCAAATAATGGTATTCGCATAGCTTCAAATGGTAATGTCGGGATAGGTACTAATTTAGCAAGCAATACCTATAATGGCACCGCTAATTATTTTAAATTATCTGTGAATGGCAGTGTAAGAGCAAAAGAAATAATTGTAAATACAAACTGGGCTGATTTTGTTTTTGAAAAAAATTATAAATTGAAAACTCTTGCCGAGGTAGAACAATATATTAATGCAAATGGGCATTTGCCGGAAATACCTACAGCAACAGATATTGAAACAAATGGAGGGAATTTAGGTGAACTCGTTAAATTACAAATGCAAAAAATTGAAGAGCTTACGCTATATATGATTGAGCAAAATAAAAAATTATCAGAATTAAATGAAGCTGTTCAAAAACAACAAATACAAGCTTTGAAAATCAATAAGTGATGATTACTTTAAAGTTTATATTCTAAGTTCATTCAAAAAATTGAAAACTTGATACTTTAGGCATGAAAAATATTCAGATAACACTTTTGTTAATTATAGGGGCGTTGACTTTGTTTGGCTTCAAATTGAAACAGCAAAGTGATTTAATACAAATTCCTTGTGAAGAAATTAAAATTAAATGTACACAGAGTCGTCATGGGAATTTCATTATTAATGACTATAAGGAATACAAGGATCTCTTAACAATAAGATCTCCTCATCCTGATTGTGAGAATTATGAATTGCCTCCGATTGATTTTAATAACTACACATTACTCGGTGTAGTTAGCTCTACAGCAGGTTGTTCAAATCCAATAATAAGTCATTTTGTAACAAAAAACACCAATAATGAATTTATACTTAATGTAAACAGTGAGCAAAGGGGATTATGTGAAAGGAATTGGAGAATAAAAATTTGGTGTTTGATTCCAAAAGTTACAGATAAAAGTAAAATTAAATTCAACATTGTTAAAAAATAATTTATTATGAAAAATATTTCAAATGTGCGTATTAGGCTTATTTTGTTTTTAGTTGTATTCATTTCTTATAGCACTTATTCTCAAATCAGTAGAAATGGTATTCCATTTACAATTCATCGTGTGCCAAATCCGTCAATTCATTCATTAGCTTTGCCTTTTATTGATAATTCAGTAATGAAAAATGCTGCGAAGTCACTTAATGGTTCAAATTGTACTGATTGTAATGAGAAATATTATGGAAAAGGGATTGATATATCTATTGATATAAAAACTGAAGGCGAATTAGAATTACTGCCTGATAACAGTAGGTTATGGCTGTTAAGGGTTTCATCTACAACAGCTTATGGGATGCAGTTTTATTTCGATAGATTCCATTTGCCATATGGTGCAACATTATACATATATAATGAGGATAGGACTAGTATTCTAGGAGCATTTACTTCTGACAACAATAATCCAATATCAAACAGAGGAATACAATTTGGGACAGAGTGGATTAAAGGAAATGCTATTTACCTTGAATATCATGAGCCTAACAATCCTGAATTCAATGGTGATCTGCGAATTGTTAAAGTTGTTCACATTTTTAATGATTTATTTAATGAATCAGCTTCCTTTTTTGGCAATTCATTGTCATGCAATATTAACGCAGTGTGTTCGCTTGGATGGGAAAAAGAAATTAATTCAGTAGCATTAATTTTGGCGTATGATTCAGATAACGAACTTTTTGCACAGTGCAGTGGCTCAATGATTAATAATACTAATCAAGATGGCCGACCTTTATTTTTGTCTGCGAACCACTGCATTGACATCCCCGATAATGGTGATCCAAATTATAATTTTTTATTTGATTATAGTACTTGGTTATTCTTATTTAATTATCAAACAATAACATGTAATAGTGATGGATCAGATGTAAGTTCATCTACATCTCAATCAGTATATGGATCAACTTTACTTGCGCATGATTGGCATAATTCACCTAACTCAGATTATTTGTTATTAGAATTAAATACATCTAAAGAGGTATTATCTACATATGGAGTTTGTTATGCTGGCTGGACGTTAAGCAATCCTCAGCCACCTTTTACTGGAATTCATCATCCCGGTGGCGATGTCAAAAAAATATCGTCTGCTAACATGATAACTGATTTTTCTACAACGCACTGGGAGGTTAATTGGGATCAAGGCACAACAGAAGGAGGTTCATCCGGTTCTCCCTTGTTTGATAATGACCATCATATTATCGGTCAGGTTCATTATGGAAAGTTACCAATAGGTGCAGTTGATAATTGCGATCCAAATAAAGTTACAGGATATGGAAAGTTTTCCAAATCATGGCAGTTGGGGAATTTTGCTTATTGGTTAGATCCTTATAGTACTGGTCTAACAAATATTAGTACTTATTGTACTTCAAACTGTTACGATGGAGTTATGAATGGGAGTGAAACGGGGATAGATTGCGGAGGTAGCTGTCCTCCCTGTAACAATACAGGCGGAGGCAATTCAAGTCCTTGCAAAGTAATAACATATCAAATTAATTCTGAAAATACCAACACCGGAAATATAATTAATGTTTGCAAAAATAATATTATCATTTCTCCATTTAATTATATTCCTTGTACTTCTGGCCCGGAATGGCTATTTACAGATGTTCATGCACGAACTAATCATATTCCTTGTTATCTTTCAACTCCCGGAGGACTTCCAGATTATTGTTTTACAGACCTTTTTCCATGGGGGTTGTTAGGAATTCCAGACAATAGTTGTGTGTGTTTTTATCGTAAATTATTTTTTGCTGTTCAACAATGTGATGAAAACAAAAATTTAATTGGAACTGAATATAGTTATTGGTTTGATTATCTTTCAGGCTTTAGCAGTTTTAGTTTAAATTCATATTTACCTCCCGGGGCTTCAATACAAGAGGGAAAGTTTTATAAAATCAAAGTAGCTTCAACAGCAGGGGGTATTTGGAGTGAGCATTCATCTTTCATAAGAGTATATTCAGATAACTTATTAATTCAAAACAAGGTTATTACTCATGATCAATTTGCAAATAGTATCACAATTACAAACTCTACGGTTCCTTCATATGCAAATATAAAAGCCGTAGCAAAAACAGAAATAAAAACATTTCCAAATACAGCATTAGGTAGTGGTAGTTATTATATTCAAAATTTTGATTGTAATGACTTAGATCAGTTCAGGATGCTAACAAATAATAATTCTATTACATCTAATTCGGAGATTATAAATAAGGAAAATGCTTCGTCAGATTCCTATGCTTCAACAAATTATTCTTCCAACTTATTAAATGAAGAAAATTTAGAAAATAAAGCAGAAAAAATTAAAATTTATCCAAATCCCGCTACAAACGAAATCAACATTGAATTTGAAATCGAAAACAATCAACCGATATCGGCAGATATATTTAATATCAATACCAACTTCGTTGGGAACATTGCAGATCTTAAAATATTTGAAAAGGGAGTAAACACTATAAAATATAACTGTTCAGAAATTTCTAATGGTGTATATTTTATAAAAATTAGGGTTAACAATGAAACGATTACAAAAAAGGTTGTAATCCTTCATAAGTAAGTAATAAAAAAAACACAACAAATTTGGATTTTTTTTCACTTACACAAACCAAAAAAATTGAAATATTAAATCTATTACTAAAATGAAGAGTCAATTTTATTTGAATTAATGAAATAATAAATAAGACTATGAGAAAACTACTTTATCTATTCCTTTGTACATTTTCACCAATACTGTACGGACAATCATTTACCAAACTTTCGATCAAAATTGGACCAAATATTTCTGGTCAAATTAAAACACCCCCGGAATTTATTGATGGCGGTCTTAAAGGAGGATTTTCGGCAACTATTGAGCCAACCATATTTACATTCGGTTCAAAAAAACAATTTGATTTTAATACTGATTTTTCTTTCCTGCAAAAAGGAGGACATATTAATAGTCAAATTGTTGCTTATGATCAATATGGACAAATTGTTGGTATAGGTTCCGAAGGTTATGATGTTACAATTAATTACCTTTCTGTTTCACCCACATTTAAGGCAAATTTTTGGAATATACTATTTATTAAAGTAGGACCCCGACTTGATGTTTTTACCAATTATTCAAGTCAATCACGGTATTCAGCATATCCTAATTCAAAGAGTGATTTCAATACTTTGACTTATGGTATCACCTACGGGGCAGGTATTTGCATGGGAAAAAATAAAGTGAAATTTATTTTAGAGTTGGTCGGACAAAATGACTTTTCAAATTCCTCCTACAATAAAGCATCTGGACAAACCTATAAAAATTATAGTTATATCATAAATTTTGGTGTTTCAATTTCTCTTAAAAAAAAGGACCAATAAATTTTAATTTCCATGTCTTTTTTAAGGAGAGAAATCATGGAATAAAAAAATTGAAAAAAAAAAGAACCCAATAATAATGAAAAATACCTATTTGGCAATATCATTTATTCTGCTTGTAACATATTGCGATGCACAAAAAAAAGATTCAATACCTAATAATAATTTTTTAAGTGTAAAATATGATATTGTTAGGTTATTACCCGATGTATTTGTGATGAAATATGGTTGTATTTGTTTTGGTATCGAAAGCAATTTCAATAAAAAAAACAGTATCGGAATCGATTTGGGATATATAACAGATTATGGAGAAACAAAAGAGAATGGGATTGGTAATATATCCGCAAAAAACATAAAAGGATATTATTCAAGTCTGGAATATCGACATTATTATAAATTAACAAATAGAAATAAGTTTTATTATGGATTTAATCTTTCCTATCAAAAAACAAAAACAGAAAGAGAAGAATTTCTTATTAATTCATCAAATTATTTGAATGTCATTACTTCAAGTAACAATTATTATGTGAATAGGGAAGTTTCTGCTTCACATATTAATACAGGAATAAAAATGCAGTTTTCCCATTTTATTTTTGATCCTGAAATTGGATTTGGTTTAAAATACATTAAAAGCGCTACAGAAAATCAAAAAGGTTCTCCTGATCACACATATGAAGTTCCTTATAACAAAGTGTATGATTCGGGAGAAAAATTATTCCCCAGTTTTAATTACAATTTAAAAATTGGCTGGTTGTTTTAACTTAATTTAAAAAAATAAAAAAATGAAAAAATATTTATTACTTACAATGCTTATCATTGCAATGAAATCATATTCGGCAGTAATTTATTTTGCGCCTGGCCAATTTAATTTAAACTACTGGATTATACCGGTTAACTATGGTTGTGTTGAGGGAGAAAAATTTCTGAGAGTTGGGTTTTCAACATTCTCGGAAACGAATAATGATTATTTTGAGATTCGGAGAAGTACGGATACTGATTTTGAAAATGGCTACACTATTATCGGTGGTTATATTGACGGTTGCGGAACCTGTGGAGGAAGAAATTATGAAATACTCGACTATGGACCATTTACACCTGGTTATACTTATTATTATCAGGTACGTGCAACCAGCAATTTTGGATTTGAAGGAATACCTCAAAATTTTGGTTCAAGTGGATATATTTCAACAACACCTACAATAGTTAATTGGGTGAATCAAGTTACATCCTCAGTGAGTATTTCATCAACTCCGAATACTGAAAACTCTTACACTTGGGGAATTGAAAGCAGAAATAAACAAGGTGTAACAATTAGTCTTTCGCCAACTGAAGTAGCTAAAGTATTTGTAGAACAAAATAATTTCAAATTTAATTTTGCTCTCAACTTCAGCCTATCAATGGTTAATATTGAAGTTAATATTGATGGTGGAAGTTATATGAATATAAATTCAGGCCCTCCTTTTTCAAACTTTATTTGGAACAATGCAGGGAATTATTTTACTAATATAGGATACCATCTAATGGGGGTGAATTTTACAGATGCCGTTTCGGGAACAATTTACCATCGAGAATATAAGGTATTTGTCGTTCCTAAATCAGATGAATTATATAAAGATAATTATTGTAACACCATAAGAGTCTGGAGAGGAATAGGAGGAGGCAGCAGAATCCCTTTATTACTTTCCGAAGGATTTGACGCTTATAACACAAAGTCAGAACAGTATTATAGAGAAGCAGGAAAAGATTTAATTAACTGTTTACTTACTAAAGGGTTTGATATTTATGTCATTAATTACAAATATAATTCTCAGGATATTAGAAATAATGCTGCGGTTTTTTCTTCTGCAATAAGGTATGTTTCAGCTATCAATAATAACCAACCTATTATTGCAGCAGGAATGAGTATGGGAGGAATCATCAACCGTTATGCCTGCGCTAAAGCCGAAAACGATGGAAATCCATTACCTATAAGTAAATTTTTAACTTTAGATTCACCGCATCAAGGAGCTGTTATTTCTAGTACTCTTCAGGATTGGCGAAAATCGATAACAGATGGAGACGGATTTGCAGAAGCGGCTTCGAAAAATGATGCAGCGTATGAATTACTAAATTATAATGCATATGAGCCAACTGGAGTTTTCAAAACAGACTTCTTTAATGAATTAAACAGTTTAAATGGGAATGGATATCCACACCTTGTACCAACGATCGGTGTTTCTTTTTCAACCATCGATCCAAATCCAAACCCTATTGGTGCCTTATGGTTATATGTCAATGTCACCGGTGTGCCGGGAAATCAAAATCAATATTTTCAAATTACTCAGGAAGAAAGTGTTTCAGGCTCATTTTTACCAAGTCTAAATATGGATCCAACAGCTGTTGGTGTGAATATAGATGGCGAACCCCTTATAAGCAAAGCTTATTTTTCGAGCAACTTATTAGCATTCCTTCGTCCTTTCGAAGATCAAACTGCAACTATAATACAATATGCATCCCCTTCTTTCATCCCCCACAATAGTTCATTAGATATCGTAAATGGTGTTTCAAAATTTAATATCACTATTCAACCAACTACTACGGGTTTTCATGATATTATTCCTCCTGATATTATTGAACCTTTAATTAATGTCCTAATAAACAGAAATTTATATCTCCAGAACAAAACAATTACTGATACTAAGAATTACATCGCCAATTTTACAATTGAAGCTGGCAATAATGTAATATCAACATTACCTGCTGGAGATTTTATTGTTGCAAATGGCTCGAATGTGATGATGACAGCAGGCAATCAAATAAAATTGTCACCGGGAGTTAGGGTGCTAGCAGGAAGCAATTTCAATACAAAAATTGACCTTGTACGCTGTGATGGCGTTCAGTCAACTCAATTTCGAAATAGTATATCAAATGACAATAATGATGATTATATCGATAATCAGGAAAATAATCCCTCTCCTCTTTATTCAGGTAATAAAATTTCTGAAACAATAGTAGCTGAAGAAACAATATTAAAGACTCAAGTGAATAGCATAAATATTATACCTAATCCCAGTAACGGTAAATTTAAAATAAGTATTACAAAAAATGAGAAATCAATTGGGATCAAGGAATTAAAAGTGTATGATTTAATGGGTAAAGTAATATGGCAAACAGCATCCTCAACTAATAGCGTGTTTGATGCGGATATTGCAGATGTTGCACCAGGCATTTATTATGTCCGGAGTGTAAATGATGAAGGAGATATCGAAGTACAAAAATTAATTAAACAATAACATCAAAAAAAAATGATAAAATAAAGAGGCTGTCTCAAAAGTGAGATGGCCTTTTTTTATTCCTTTATTGACAAACAGTTAAGAAATCAACGATATTTTGTTAAAAACAAAACGGCA
>Ga0156174_1080_pt2 | contig 53984 bp, 41 predicted proteins | sample RifCSPlowO2_12_FD_107827 | JGI IMG/M metagenome (GOLD analysis project Ga0156174, IMG submission 107827) | Bacteroidetes bacterium RIFCSPLOWO2_12_FULL_35_15
TTTTCTGCGGTAAGTTTGATGTCAACTTTATTGTCAAGAAACCCTAGCCTTAATTCAGTATTTTTTTTCTCTGGAGTCCAGCCAGATTCAATTCCATATTTAATAACCTGTCTTACGATAAAAGGAGTAATAGATAGTTTTTGTTTTAACAATTTTGAATTTTCCATAACCACATGGAATGAATGATAGTCAAACTGAGCTAATAGTTTTTGACCTGGTCCTTTACTAGAACATATAATCAGATCTATCCAACCGTCATTCCCTGAAGCAATCCAAGAGTATTGATGTCCGTCAACATTAATTTTTCTTGAGTCTTTTTTAGGAAGTGCCATTTTTCTGTCGATATTAAATTGTCATGTTGTACGTCTGAAAGCATTACCGCTAACGAACGAAGCTAAAAGAAGTGCGGACTTACTTGCACTCACTTGTTCGTTACCGCAAATATAAATTAAAAGCACAACCGTTCCTTGCAAATGTTTAGAAATAAATTTATACCGCTGTGACAAACATTTGCAACTTGCAGGAACTCCGCATTTATTTTAGGTGGTGTTATGGGCTGGGCTTATATCCATTACATCATCTTTTTTTTGTTATTAGTCTAGAGGTGGTAAGCTTTTATCACACCTTTGGGCATTTGAATGTGCCAATACTTTTCCAACAGATGTTAATTGAATACTAATTCCAATGCTATCCCACCATTCTCTTAGTGCCTTCAAGTTTTGTCTCTTATCCCATTCTTGCATGAATACTTTAATATTTTCTTGTTTGACTGTCTCGTCTTGTTTGTAGAGGTCGTAAACTGCTCTTATTGCATTTTTTTGTTCTTCTGTTAATTGCGCTTGGACATTAACTAGATTCCCATTTATTGGAATTTGATGTTGCAAAGTGAGAGAGTCTATTTGATTTTTATTGGAAAGGTTTAACCTTGAGAAATTTTTATTCAAAGCATGTTCCACTAATATATTTTGAGGTAATCGATTACTTGTAATTAATTCTATCGCCTTTTGGTAATTTTCTGATTCCTTTTCAATCCCAATCTCGATATAACCTACTAGCATTTCCGGATAAAATTGTTGTATTTTTTTTAACCCTCCAAGAGAATTAATTCTTACTGCATCTAATATGTCTAGATGATCAAGCCATTCCTTCCCCGTTGGAAGTTTATCATAGAAAAGCTTGCCAAACAAATTATCTAAAACATCAAGTCCTTGTTGAATATCTCCGCTTACAGGAAAAAAATATGATACCGAATGAAAAACAGTCAAACCAAGTAAAGCATCATCTGAAATTTCATCAACTATCTCAACTGCCCGACTAATTCCAGCTCTTGTAAAACGATTTTCGCCTTTTTGAAATCTATAAATAAGCAGTTCTGATAAAAGTTCATAATCAGCGGGTCTTTCAGTAGAGGCGGCAGTCTTTTGAGCTTCGACAAGTAATAACTGAAAGCTTGGATCAGCGAAGGCTTCTAGAGCCCCGTCAACTGCTTCCATTTTAGGCAAAAGCTGATTTTCAAATTCTGCGACTCTTGAATTTGCAATTGTCAAAGCTTCTTGAGTATAATCTCTTCTTACTTGCAAGTTCATTTCTTGATAGATTTCTCGGGCACGTTTCTCATCGATACCGATATGGACTATCATTTTGTCTGCTTGCAATTGCTGTGAGTTGTCTCCAGCTTTTTGGTTTTGCTTATTTGTCATTATAGTCTCTTCCAACTTGAATTTGTGAAGCATTATCTTTTGCCTTTTGCTTTTGATTCACCTTATTTGTCTTTTTGATACCAATGCGATATCCTATTGTTCCGCCAGTTAAAAGACCAAAGATTAAAGTTATTATAGCTGTTCCTATTCCATCAAAAATCCATTCCATATTTATTTTTTTAAAGTGTTTAATTAATTCGTTCTAGTCGTCATAGCCTTGCCCATAACGGACGAAGCTAAAAGAAGTGCGGACTTACTTGCACTCACTTATTCGTTACCACAAATATAAATTAAAAGCACAACTGATCCCTGCAAATGTTTAGAAATTTGTCCATTGTTCTTCTTGTCGACCCGAACTAAAAGTTGGAAAAGCAAGATTTACAACATTGGATTCACTTTTACAATAAATAATTTGTACTCGAGTCTCAAGTGCAATTGATATTAGTTTTGTAAGTTTAACTTCAAAACCAATTGCTGGTGTTGCACCAAATCCTATTGTCTTGGTTTTTACTCTTTCAGAATTTCCAGAAAGACCACCATTAAATGTTTTGTCCGAGTACGATTTTATTGCGGTCAAATCAAATGCAATGTAAGGTCTGTAATTTCTTTTCAATGTAATTCCTTTCTCAATTCCTAACCTTATCATTCCTTGTTTGGTAAACCCATCGGAATATAAAAAGTCTGGAGTGCTTGAGTAGTCATCTTTTTCATCAATAATTTTTACATACTCAAATGCAAGTCTTGCTGTAAAATAGTTCAAATGTTTTTTAGCAACAATTCCATTAAAAAAATTGGGTGTAAATATTTTGTCAAGGTATGAATTAGATTCGCTCATTAAAATTGTTCCAATAGTCCACTTGTCGCTAATAAGTTTTGTTGTGTCTGGTTTTGCAGTTTGGCCAAAAACACAAGTTGTCAGTGCGATAACAGTCAAGGTTATGATTAATTTTTTCATTGAGTTGTCGTTATTTTTGATTGTCTTGTGAACGTCAATGCCGGTCTTATTATTGCCCCTAACGAACGAAGCTAAAAGAAGTGCGGACTTACTTGCACTCTGTTATTCGTTACCACAAATATAAATTAAAAGCACAACTGATCCCTGCAAATGTTCAGAAATAAATTTATACCGCTGTGATAAACATTTGCAACTTGCAGTATCTCCGCATTTATTTTAGGTGGTGTTAGCCGCTGTACATCTTCAAACACAAAGTTCGTCACGTATAGAATTAGTTTCTCAAACACAGAAAATCTTTTTCTTGTCCCTTTTGTCTTGAAACAAAAGGAACCAAAAATTCAAGAATAGGTCATCGGCTTGCGCTCCTGCTGTCTCAGCCCCCGCTACCTATTCCGGCTTACGCGCCTGATAGAATAGGGGGACAGTGCTGTTGATAAATAAACTTGAATTTGTCATTATTTTCCGGGAACTTTACCAAGCAGTAAATGCAAATCTCTCATAAGACTTTTTTGTCTTCCTCGATATTTCCCTTCAACTGCTTGAGTAGGTTTCGGATTTATTTACTAATGGATTTTTTTTTTCCTTGTATTGCGGCTAACGAACGAAGCTAAAAGAAGTGCGGACTTACTTGCACTGAGTTATTCGTTACCACAAATATAAATTAAAAGCACAACCGATCCCTGCAAATGTTTAGAAATAAATTTATACCGCTGTGACAAACATTTGCAACTTGCAGGAACTCCGCATTTATTTTAGGTGGTGTTATGCGCTAGGCGTTCTTTTCGTTTCTCAAACAATGCAAGCCTTCTGGGGGTATGAGAAAGTGATTACCTGAATACTAGCAATCACTTTTATTCGAGCCTCATAGATTTTTTGTCCGCTCGTAATTGTCCGTCAGCTGTGGATTTGAGAAAAAGAGTCTAAGAATATTAGCACAAAATAAATTCGAGCCTCATAAATTTTTCCGGTCATTTTCTCAAAACATTTCGTTCAATGTACAAAATTGTCTGCTTGAATTTTTTTGCTCACCGCTTGCGCATAACGTTTTCGGGCTTTGCGTTGGTGGGCTTTTGAAACCGTAAACTGTCTGCCAGCACCAACGTTTATTAATTGCTAAAATGTTTCTATTCGCACTGTCCGCCCACTAACGCAAAGCCCGTGTTAGGCACTGGCTTTTGCAATTTTCTTTTCTAGCATTGCTACATACTTTTCATCGTCAGCACCAATAATAACTGAGCTACAATCCATTTCAAATTCGTTGAAATTTAAAAAATCAACATTAGTTATTTTGTGCTTCTTAAAAATATCCACGAGTCGTTTAGTGACATATACAAATGCTGTAGCCTTTCCATTGTTGTCGGCCCGCTCCATAAAAATATCAGATCCGTCCCAAGTGTCCGGAGTAAAATATAGTCCCTTGAATGAAGGGAAAAGTCCGCCTGGCATTTTATTAAAAACGATAACGCTGTCCATATAGTCTATATGATTCGTTCGTCCAGTAACGGTAATAGCAAAATAGTTTTTCCACTTCTTTTTATTCTTGTCAGTTACGGTTGCAGGAATTGCCTTCCAGCCCGTTAACTCATTTTCCTTCAGTATTCGTAAAACTTCCTCATTTACGCAAAATGGGTCACATACCGTATTCCAAAATAACTGGCTCGGTTCTTTACCTCCTTCGAGGTGTTTTACATCAATTTGCTTCTTTGTAAACTCGCCTCTTAGTAGCTGTGCAAAATCACCAATTTTTCCTGTGATTTCACCTCTGAAATTTTTCTTAGAAGCAGGGTCATTAACCACAAAGAAGTTTGAAAAAAAGTCTTTATTTTTCATGTTGTCTTAAGCTTGTGCCTAACGAACGAAGCTAAACGCAGTGGCCGTTGTTATTCGTAAACTGTAAAGATAGATTTTACAAGCAGCAAAAACAAAATTAAAAATATTCTGCCGCTGTGAAATGTTTTTGCTGCGACCAATTATTTTTGCGAACTCTGAACATTCGGTTAATTCCGGCCATTGAGTTTAGGTGGTGTTATGGGCCAGGCGTTCTTTTTTTTTCTTTTTTCTTTTTGCTTTTACGCTTGCCCATAACGAACGAAGCTAAAAGAAGTGCGGACTTACTTGCACTCTGCTTTTCCGTTACCACAAATATAAATTAAAAGCACAACTGATCCCTGCAAATGTTTAGAAATAAATTTATACCGCTGTGACAAACATTTGCAACTTGCAGGAACTCCGCATTTATTTTAGGTGGTGTTATGCCTTCGTGCTATTTATTTTTCGAATTATAACAAATTGTGTTAATTTAATATTCGTTGTAATGTCTGAAAACACAGGTCGTATCAATTTTTATATTAATATTCTCATTGTCATAATATGGATAGTCAGTTTTCCAACATACTTTCCAAAAGAGGGTTTTGTCGGGAACAATAAGGTATTTATTTATGTCTTGAGATGGCGTCACCTCATAAGCGCGTGGTATGGTTATCTTCGCTTTATCAAAGGTCAAGCTTTGGTTAAAATTAAATATTACACTGTCTTTCGTCTTGTTTTTAATTTGAATTGTTCCATAATACCAATTATTAACTTTTGAGTATTCGTCTAATGTTACTTTAATTGTCAAGGCACTTGAAGTTGTTTCATTGGTCTTATTAATTTTAACAAGATGTCTGAAACAAGATGAAAGAAGCAAAGTCGTGGCAAGTATTATCAATTTAATCTTCATAAGTCCAGTCCTTTTTCATTTTGTTTAATTTATAACTGTCGGGGTTTATGTATTAGTGTCGCTTTTTAGCATGAGGCATAACGGTCAAATATACGATGCCGTGCATTGGCCTTTTGAGCGTGTCGGCAAAGGTATAGTATATTTTATGTTAGCAGTAGTAATTTCTTTTTTCATACAACGTCTGGTTAAATAATGTCTATTCTGTTTGTCTGTATTTAAAAGCAAAGTTACTTGTCCACTTGCTAAAAAAAATAACAATTCCGATAATTGTTAGCAGAGTCCCATTTGCGATGAACTTGTATGGAATACCTATGCCTACAAACAGTTTTCCAAATGAAAAGAAGATTGTGTCAATTACTTTGTTGTCATACAGTCCAAACCAATTAAGAGATAAAGCTATTATAAAAACAATAAGTGAGTTTAGCCAAAACATTTTCTTTCTAATTGTTAAGGTCAAAGAAATGGTCATGGCTACCACTAAACCAATTAAAATAGACATAGCATTCCAATAAGTATAATTCATAAATCTGTTTGCAAAATTGTCTTCCTTTACTAAAAGTTTCAGTCCGTCTTCCACACCATATTTATAAATAGTATTCACAATACCAATGTCGTTAAGTGCTACAAATTGTCTTGCTGCAATAATCAAAAAGAATGTTGCAACTAAATGAATTGTAATTTGTCGCCAACTAATTCTATAAATGAATTTGAGTATTGTCATTGCGTGTGTGTCATGTCTTATTATTACTGCTAACGAACGAAGCTAAAAGAAGTGCGGACTTACTTGCACTCTCTTGTTCGTTACCACAAATATAAATTAAAAGCACAACTGATTATAGCAAATGTTTAGAAATAAATTTATACCGCTGTGATAAACATTTGCAACTTGCAGTATCTCCGCATTTATTTTAGGTGGTGTTATGCGTTGTAGCTTCTTCACTGTCTCTATTTCAACAATATATCTATGCCATATGTCATGTTACTTCTTTCTTTTAACAATAAGATAAATTACTGTTGTCAGTATCCAAATTATTAAGCAGTCATAAACAAAGTTGTCGAAATTCCATCCACAGTTTGGAGAATCTGATCCCCTTAACCAAAACTGATAATAATATTTAAAAGGATAGCCCAAATTCGCAACTGGCTTTTGAGAAGGATTTCCCACAGAACCTAAAAGGGAAATCATCACTGAAATGTATGAAACTACGCAAAAGGCAATGATCGAATAAATGGTCGCTATAAATATTTTTCTAGTCATTTCGTTATTGTCTTCTTTTTTTTGCTATTACGCATAACGAACGAAGCTAAAAGAAGTGCGGACTTACTTGCACTCACTTATTCGTTACCACAAATATAAATTAAAAGCGCAACCGATCCCTGCAAATGTTTAGAAATAAATTTATACCGCTGTGACAAACATTTGCAACTTGCAGGAACTCCGCATTTATTTTAGGTGGTGTTATGCGCCAGGCGTTTCTTTTCGTTTCTCAAACAATGCAAGCCTTCTGGGGGTATGAGAAAGTGATTACCTGAATACTAGCAATCACTTTTATTCGAGCCTCATAGATTTTTTTCGCTCGTAATTTTCCGTCTGCTGTGGGTTTGAGAGAAAGAGTCAACTGAATACTAGCACAAAATAAATTCGAGCCTCAAAAATTCTTTTCAGTCAATTGTCTTAAAACGTTCCGTTCAACTTACAAAATTTTCTTCCGAGTGTTTTTGCTCCAGCGCTTGCGCATAACGAACGAAGCTAAAAGAAGTGCGGACTTACTTGCACTCACTTATTCGTTACTGCAAATATAAATTAAAAGCACAACCGATCCATGCAAATGTTTAGAAATAAATTTATACCGCTGTGATAAACATTTGCAACTTGCAGTATCTCCGCATTTATTTTAGGTGGTGTTATGCGCTAGGCGTTTCTTTCATTTCTCAATCAATGCAAGCCTTCTGGGGGTATGAGAAAGTGATTGCCTGAATACTAGCAATCACTTTTATTCGAGCCTCATAGATTTTTGTCCGCGCGTAATTGTCCGTCTGCTGTGGGTTTGAGAGAAAGAGTCAACTGAATACTAGCACAAAATAAAATTCGAGCCTCAAAAATTCTTTTCAGTCAATTGTCTTAAAACGTTTCGTTCAACTTACAAAATTTTCTTCCGAGTATTTTTGCTCCAGCGCTTGCGCATAACGAACGAAGCTAAAAGAAGTGCGGATTTACTTGCACTCTGCTTTTCCGTTACCGCAAATATAAATTAAAAGCACAACTGATCCATGCAAATGTTTAGAAATAAATTTATACCGCTGTGACAAACATTTGCAACTTGCAGTATCTCCGCATTTATTTTAGGTGGTGTTATGCGCCAGGCGTTTCTTTCATTTCTCAAGCAATGCAAGCCTTCTGGGGGTATGAGAAAGTGATTACCTGAATACTAGCAATCACTTTTATTCGAGCCTCATAGATTTTTATCCGCGCGTAATTGTCCGTCTGCTGTGGGTTTGAGAGAAAGAGTCAACTGAATACTAGCACAAAATAAATTCGAGCCTCATAAATTCTTTTCAGTCAATTGTCTTAAAACGTTTCGTTCAACTTACAAAATTTTCTTCCGAGTGTTTTTGCTCCAGCGCTTGCGCATAACACCTGTGTTTACGAAACTAGTTTCGTATTATCACCCTTTTTTGAGATATATGCGAAACTAGTTTCGTATATATCCGAATTAGTCGTAAGTGGGGAAAGATTTAAATTTGCTGATAAATAGTCGTTTTTCATATCATTTCCTTACTTCATCTAATTCTTGCTTATATTTTCTGTAAAAAATTAAAATGCGTTAATTATTGAGGTAAATGTAATGTATAATTAAAATATATCCAATTTGTCAATCGGACTTGTATCTGATCAAATCCTTTAGTCGTAATGTGAGTCTCTCTGTTTTTTTTTTCGATAAAAGCTGACACTAGGCAAGAAAATTAAAAATGACCGCTATTCCTGATATAGTTATTGCAATTATATTGATTGTGTTTAGCAAGTTTATTTGAGAAGTTAATTTTTGTCCACCTACAAATAATGTATAAACTCCAGGCAAGAATAGTACAGAAAAAACTGTCGCTGGAATCCACATTATGGAACAAAACTCACAAGGCGATGTTTCCTTAAAAGCCGAAGAAAAGATAAACCATGAAAAAAATGTTAGCGATCCTGTAAGAATTGTATTTGCTAAACCTAATAAACGAGTTTTTTTCATTGTATACTTTTAATTTGTCTTTGCGAGACTCTCTCTCCGATATTTTTTCTTTGGGTTCTTGCAAAACAATCCACCAAGATAAATGCTGTCTGCCGATGAGTGCATTTTCCCGGGTTGTTTCATTTTGCCTAACGAACGAAGCTAAAAGAGGTGCGGAATTACTTGCACTCTGCTGTTCATTACCACAAATATAAATTAAAAGCACAGCCGATCCCTGCAAATGTTTAGAAATAAATTAATACCGCTGTGGCAAACATTTGCAACTTGCACTTGCTCCGCATTTATTATAGGTGGTGTTAGGCGTTCGTTGTTATTCATTCCTCTGTCATTGCTTGTCGCAGATTATATAAAATGTCTGAGTTTGAATGATAATCCTCTTGTCTTCTCGATTTTGTTTTTCAATACCTATTATACAATTGGTAATAGTAAGAGTTCCTTCATTCTGAAGGTATAGTGTAAATTTTCATGAATTAATTTAATTGCGTATTTCAAAAATAGAGAATTCGAGAGGGAATTAAATATTTATGAAGAATAAAAAAATAAAGAATCAGCTATGATCCTCCGTTCTTAAGAAGAACGCTTTTGTATCAATAATCTTAAAGGTATATATTTGATATGGTGAAGTAATTGATGTATGCACTTCTCATTTTAAGAGAGGCGAATTTCAATGTAGGAAAAGAAATTTGCCAACGATCCGATCCCCTTTCTAATTCCCTTTAATATCATTGGGTTTAAAATTTAATTTTGTGTCTGGTGAAATTCCGGTGAAATAAAATTTATAGTTGTTTGCACAAGCTGGAAATTTCACTTACTCAGCACACAAAAGATCACTAATTTTTCGACCTCTTTTCTAAACTATCGAATGGTCATTGAAATCAATGACGTTAAATCATAAAGGCAGAGGACAGTTTTTTTCAAGCAAGGGGACTCACGAAGTGAATTTTTCAAAGGAAGTGGTTTTACAATTTATACATGCAGTTTTTTTCTCACCATAAATTTTTTATAGAAAAATAATCTAACACAAATAAAGAGCATCGACTTTTGTTTTTCTTTTTAACGACAAAATAAGTAGTCGCAAAAAAAGATATATTGTGTTGATAACCAATAAAATGTATGTTGTTTTGTTTTGAATTTTTGAGTAAGCAAAGCAAATTTTTGAATTAAAATATTTGTACGAATGCACTAAGTCCCTGTAAAGCTATTTTATTATTTCTCTCTTCCATAAAATTTCAATTTTTTAGCGTTTTACTCTTTTTTCAAAACCCAAAAACAAACCTTTATATTGTATTCGGCAGAATTTGCAGAATGCACTAGAAGAGTCGAATAAATAAGCAAAAAAAATTCGACTTTTCTTTTTTCTCTTTCGATAAAAGCATATCTGTAAAATGTATGCAATGCCTTGATAATTAATAAAGTGTGTTTGTTTTATTTTTGAAATTTACGTGAGTAAAATTAACTGTATAATTCGATGTTTGAAATTGAATGTTAAACGGTATGTTTTACGGAATTTCTTTCAATTTCTCGAGAACTCTTGAGAAACTCCGGGAATTTTAAAAATTAATATTGATACATATTACCCTATTTAAATAGGGGACGAAATGCACCTTATTGCAGGGATCAGTTGTGCTTTTAATTTATATTTGTGGTAAATGAACAGCAGAGTGCAAGTAAATCCGCACTTCTTTTACCTTCGTTAGTTAGGGGTAATTATTTTAGACGTAATGAAAACAACTTTTTTAATCCTGACAATCTTATTTTCACTTAATGTGAGTGGACAATTTACAGGAAGAATTACTGATTATTGTAATCAAAAAGAATTAAAAAAACTCACATCACTTCTAGACTCTGTTTCGAAAATAAAAAACACAGACAATTTTACTTATGCCGCATCATCAGGTTACCCAAGACAAATAATTGGTAAATATGATGCTGTTATAATGTATTATAGCGAAGCGTTTCCTAAAGAGCCAAATTCTAGAATTTTTAATGTGTACCCATTATTTATAAAACTTATTCTTAATACAAACGAAATAATATTTTGTCAACTAACGGATGAGTGCAATTTATATCATATAGATACAGTAATAAATTATCTAGACACAATTAAATTTAAAGAATTTCAAAATTCATATTTCAAGCAATATGAATATCAGATAGACGCAGACAGTATTTTTTTTAACCAAGAAGTGGTTTATGGGAAAAGATGCGGTAATGGTGCTCAACCTCCAAAATATCGAGTGCTTTGTGAAACCGCTATTAAAACCCAGAATCTTGACCTTTTAAATAGTTGGCTAAGATGCCCGACAATTGAAAAACAGGCATATGCTATTGAAGCACTTATTAGGTTAGAGGAGAAAGGACTAATATTAACCGATAAGCAAAAACAGTTAATCAAAATTATTAAAAAGAAAAAAGAACGAATTATTGTTTGTTCTGGATGCAGACATTATAGTAAGAAAATCCGAAGAGCATTAAGAAACCCATAATGAAAATAACTACCCATAAACTACCTAAAATAAATGCGGAGTTCCTGCATTTGCAAATGTTTGTCACAGCGGTATAAATTTATTTCTAAACATTTGCTATAATCAGTTATGCTTTTAATTTATATTTGTGGTAATGAATAGCTGAGTGCAAGTAATTCCGCAATCTTTTACTTCGTTCGTTAGTCGTCATTTTACAAACTGGAACGACATTTAAGAAAAGAAATCATGAGAAACGTAATAATAATATTGCTAATTACTATTTCCATTCAAGCAATAGGACAAGAAAAAAGTAAATTAATGAAAGAAGGCTCTGAATTCTTTTTTAATAAACAATATCCAGAAGCCTTAAAATGTTTTCAAAAAGAATTAAAAACTTCCCCAACTATAGAGGTGAAATTTTGGATAGCTCATTGCTATGCTGAAATGAAACAAATATCAAATGCAAAGCCCCGTTTTTTAGAAATTATAAACAGCAATACTACTGGACCAGAAATCGCCATGTCTTTGGTGAATTTGGGTAATTGTTACAGAGAGACAAAACAAATTGACAGTGCTCATTATTATTATGACAAAGCCATAACTGACTTTCCAAAATATTCGAGTGCATATTTCAATAAAGGGCAACTTTTTTACTCTACTAGTCAATTTAAAGAAGCGAAAATAAATTATGATAAAGCTATTGCAATAGACTCAAGTGATTGGTGGTATTTCCAGAAAAGACTTGAGGTATCTTTTGCCTCACAAGACTATGAAGGTGCATTACATGACTTGAAAAAAGTGAATCAACTAAATCCCCCCAAAAAAAACCAAATGAACATCGCATATTGCTATACAATGCTCAAAAGATATAAAGATGCGGACTCAATATTTCAAATCATTTATAACGACAAAGATGCTGTCTTTTTAAATAATTACGGTTTGAATAAGCATAATATGGGGGAAACAAATGAGGGTAAAGAAATCATTTTGAAATCAATATCCCTTGACCCGAAAAACTCATATGCATACAGAAACTTAGCAACCATAGCCATTGCCGAAAATAATAAGGATAGTATCTGTAAATATTTGTCAAAAGCACGAGAACTTGGATTTGAAAAAAATTATGGAACTGAAGTGAACGAATTACTTTTAAAATATTGTAATTAATGTACAGTATTTTCGACAGAAAATAAAAACGAACGCCTAACACCACTTCTAAATGCGAAGTTCCTGCATTTGCAACTGTTTGTCACAACGGCATTAATTTATTTTCAAACATTTACCATTACCTTGATTGCTTTTAATTTATTTTTGTAATTTTATTCACATCGAAGGTTTCTGCATCTATTTTGCATTTTCCAAAATGCTCGAGTACACTCAAACATACTTTCATGGCAATCCCGTGGAAAATTCGGCAGTTTAGCAATCACCCCGGAGTTTCCACCGATTCCCCCCGAATAATCCCCTGAAAATCCCCGAAAAAATGCGAAAGAATCTTAAACAATTTTTAATCGCCCCGGAATAATCCCCGAATCATTTCGTTAACAGAAAAAACTGAATAAGCCTAAAACTTCTCTAACCACAATTAGCTTTGTATCCCTTATTTACTTTTTGGCTTATTAACTTATCAATCTCTGTTTTTGTTTGTTGTTCAGTCTCAAATAATTTAACATTTTCTTGACCTTTAGTTCCTGCTTTGCCATACCTTACTATCATTCTAATACCATCTTGAGCAATTTCCCAAAACTTATCTGATGAGTCATCCTTAAAATTAAAACGCTTAAAACTCAAGCCATTTTCAGAAACTGATTCATTTTTGGTCTCTTCAGTTTTTGCGTTTGTTTTTATTACCTCTTCCATCTTCTTGTCTTCAACAATAGTTGGCTCCGTTTTTACCATCAATTGTTCTTCTTCCTCGGGTTTGCCTTCAAGTGCCTTTTTGATCTGTTCCATTACCTTTTCCGGCTGATGGAGCCAATCTTTACTATAAACTTGAATAACATTCCAGTTAAAGCTTTTTAGGATAGAGGGTCTTAAAACATATTGCTCCAGTAGATTACTGTTTTTATAATGCTCTGTAGTGTCAACTAAAACACCCAAACAGTATTTATTTTTATTCTCCTTGCTTCTAACTCCAATGTTACAACGGAAATAAGATTGCCCAACATTTAAATCTGTTTTGTATCCTAAAGCATTTAACTCTTTAGCAATACCTAAAACAATTGCATTAGTTGAAGTACGAGAAGTGTCAATTACACTATTTTTGGACAAGCTGTCTAAAGTAAGATTAGCGGATTTTAACTCTCCACGAGAAACCGACTCGGCATATTGTAAGAATTTCCGGAAGTAATTAGCTCCTTCATTATATTCGTTTTTTATATCTGCATATTTTATCGAACTAATAATAGCCATGTGTTTTTTTGCTCTTGAAAAAATTACATTTAATCGTTTCTCCCCGCCTTTACGGTTAATTGGGCCGAAATTCATAATCATTCTTTTATTATGGTCATGGCCATAACAAACACTCATAATAATAATATCTCGTTCATCTCCTTGAACATTTTCCAAATTCTTTACAAATAACCCAACAAATTGTCCCTCTTCTTGACGTTGATATTCTTCTTCTAATTTATTTTCAAAATCTTTGTCCGCTGATGCCAAACGAATTAATGCGTTTTCAATTTCGTATTGCTGTTCTTGAGAAAATGCCACAACACCGATACTTTGCTTTTGATCTTTATTCAAAAGTGTTTTTATTAGTTGAGCAATGTACTCTGCTTCCGCAGTGTTTGTTCGTTTATCATATACGCCATGTTCCATATAATGGAAACTGATACTTCTATTATTTAACGAATCGAAATTCTCTATCGCATTTTCAGCTGAATTTGCTTTCACTTCGCTTAATTCTTCTGGAGGAATAGTTTGATCCGGAATGGTTAATAGATTTCGATTATAAAATGCTGCGTTTGAAAAGCTGATCAAGGATTCATACTTACTTCTGTAATGCCAGCCAAGCATAACATCTTGAAGTTTACGAGCACCTTGTGTCAAAAGACTATCAGCATCAATACGCATGCTTTCATTTTCATCATCAATTAAATCATTATCTTCATCAGGCGCTACAGATCCGAAAAAGTTAGATGGAGGCATTTGCATTTCATCTCCAACAATGATAGTTTGCTTTCCTCTAAATAATGGAGGAATTCCTTCTTCTAATGTAATCTGACTAGCTTCATCAAAAATTACCACGTCAAAATATTCAGGATTCAATGGTAGGGTGTCAGAAACACTTAGCGGACTCATCAGCCAAACGGGTTTCAAATCTTGAATTACCTTTCCGGATTCTTTAGATGCCAAATCACGAATAGATCGGAAGCGCATGCTTTTATTAAATTCATGTTCTACAATTTTTCTTCCTTCAGTATAATTTTTCTTGAATTCCTTTTCTTGAGAACTCATTCCTGAAACAGATCTTGTACTCAAGGCAATATTGTCATTAAACTTCTTACGGATTTTAGCTCTTATATATGATGCATTAATCTCGTATAGCTTTTCGAATGCCTTCTTCAGTTTGTTAATACTGTATTTTATATCCGAAGCTTCCGTTTTATGAAACTCTTTATTACTACTATATACAGTTTTTAAGCTTTTTTCGGCCATTAAATTCTCGAACTGTTCAGGAGTGAATTTCTCTTTCTTAATAAACGCTTGAAAATTTCTCGAAGTTTCGTTCAGTTCATTTATTAATGGCAATATTTCAGGTAATGACTTTAATGAAAGTTTAATGTTTTCAATATCTTCTAAGAGATCAATTATGTTTTTAGTTTCATAATCGCTGATTGATTTATCCAGCAATTTATGAGCGTTGTCTACTTTGTCTTTTAAATCGCATAGCTCAAGAATAAGCTTTTCCTGATTAACGGAACTTAAGTAGGATAAAGTAGGTTTGTTTTTTTCTTTTCTGAAATTTTCAATGGTATCCCACGTTTCACCAATGCTATTAATCTTGAATGTAAACTCTGCTTTCTTTTCTAATTCTTTTGATTGATTAATTAAATAATACTCGGTTTGAAGTTCCTCTAAAACTTGTTTTAAACTGGGTTTTACATCATGTTTTGAAAAATCATACGATGACTTAATAGTCTTTTTTAATTTCCAAAACCCCGGATTTAAAAATGAAAATATTGAACTTTGAAATGCTGTTAATTGTTCTTTCGCAGATTGTAGATCTCCCTCAGAAAATTTATTTTTCCAATTACCATTCTTTTTACTTGCCTGCTCTACTTTATTTTTAAGTTCTATATAATCATATACAACTCCTTCAAATTGTTTAGTTGAGGGGTTATTGCTATCGTAAAGGAATAAATTTCCGTTCTCGGCATATGGCTTAAATCTATAAGCATCGGTCACTAATTCTTTTATAATTAAGAAATGTTCTTTTAAATTATCAGGAATATTCGCTTTGCTTAATTCGTTACTTATAAACTCAAAAAGGTCTTCCAGTTGTTCAGCAAGTTGTTTAATGTAATTTATCGGATGCTCTTGCTGTAAAGCCTCTTTACTGAGTAAACTTGCTGGATGAGAAGAAATATATGGTTCGTGATTAATTTCTTTTAGTTGTTTAGACAACTGCTGAATAAGGTTACCGTTTGAAACCCACTCTTTATATCCGGGAACCAATTCTTCCATTTCAAACGAAACATTAACATGGTTGGTCTTTAGTTCTATAAGACGTTCTATCAATTTTAAAAACGATATGCCAACATCCTCAAATTCTTTTGTTACAGTATTGTTATACTTTTCTAAACTATTTAGTTCGTTTTCAATGATAGAAATAATTTTATTTCGTTCATTTTCAATCTCAGGTAAATTGAATTTATTCTTCATGAAGTCATTATACGTTTCCTTCAAGTTCATGATAAACTCTTTTTTATCAGCTTGAGAGTCATGAATGCGACAACATAACTCATCCAATTTTTGCTGCTTTAAGCGATAAAAAACAACATCAATAGCTGCTCGTTTTTCGCAAACAAACAATACTCTTTTCCCTCTCGCTATATAATCGGCAATTAAATTTGTAATAGTTTGAGATTTTCCTGTACCCGGAGGCCCTTGAATAATATAACTATCTCCTGTTTTAGCCATTTTTATGGCGTTTGATTGCGTTGGATCGCAAGAGATAATGTGATATTTTTCTTTTAAATTTTCTTTCTCAACATCTTGCTTATTCAAAATGTTTTTAGGCTGATCGGAAAATAATTGTTCGAAAATAGGATCATTTATATTTTCATCAATTACTTCATTGTAATCTCTAACTAGGGACATTTTTTTGTAATTAAAATTACCTAGTGTCATATTACAGGTGTCAAATTCCCATAAATATGGATTTGTATTACCCTCGTCAACTAAAGTAAATAGACTTCTTTCTTTTTCTGTATCAGTAATGTTATAGGTGTTTAGTTTAACATCTTCATTAATCAAAAATTCCAGATAAGAAGCCGCAGGTTCTATTTTCTGTTTGAATATACTTAGTCCTAAAGGCTGAAAATTTTCACGCTGATAGGAATAGTCAACTTCTCTATAATGGCTTAAACTTTTGTTTCGCTTTAGCTTTCTGTTAAATTGAGATAGGGTTTGTTTTGCTAAACTATAGATCAATTTTATTCTTGGCTTATCAATAAAATCTATTGAAATTCCCGAATTACTTAATTTGATTTGATCTTGAATACTTTGATATAGTTTACTCATTTCAAAATCATCCAAAACGATTGAGTCAGGAAGTTTAATGTCATATAATTCCCTTAACCAATAAACTAAAACAGGGTTAACTTCTGCTTCGTTTCCGGTTATATCAAGTGTGTATTGATCTTTAACACCTTTTTTCTTTTTAACTTCAACAGGAACTAATAATAAAGGAGAATTAATTTTTTCATATTTATCATCTTTCAAATTATACCAACTCAATGAGCAGATGATTAATCTTAACTGACTAAATCCATATTCATTAATGTCGCGAGTAGATTCACTTCTAATCTTATCTAAAATTGAAGGGATGTATGGATTGTCCTCTGTTTTTAAGAACTTTGATAGAGGTATTTGCTTTCCGTTTTTTATTCTTGAAGAAATATCATCATTCCAAATAAATAAACTGTTTGGATCGATATTTCTGTAATTCAACGTTGTTGGTACAGAAGCAACAGTAAGATTTAAAAATTTTGAACTGTTTTTAAAATATAACAATCGGTTTCTTCTACTAATATCAAAAAGCCGGCTCTTAAGTTTGTTTAAAATCCATTTACTTCTTGTTGAAATGTCTTGATTTTTAAACCCTTCTAAAGAAGTTAAATCTATTTCTTTTTCAGGATTATAATCACGATAGTTTTTAAGTTTTCCTATTACTTCATGAAGATCTCTAGCTCTTTTCTTTCTATCTAACTCAGTCATCTCCATAACAATGTTTGCAATTGCAGGATGAATTTTAGAGTTTAAATGTACTAACCCTGATCTATTGGCTACAAAGGTTTTTAAGTCATCTTCATTATTTAAGTCTAATCCGGCAGCTAAGCTGCCAATGATTAATCCAAGAACAAAAATATCAGATAGTGCATCATGATGGCCTAGTAGAAATTCATATGAAACATATCCCGGTAAATAAACAGGCTTAGTTACTTCCTTGTCCTTTTCTAGTTGAATTGAGAGATTCGTTTCCTTAATATGAGATTCTTCAACATCTGTAGTTTGTTTGGTTTCATCAAGAACATCAAACACTTTACTTTTGGGCTGAGATATTTCAGATAGCTTACTATTGTTATACTTTGGCGACTGAATAAAATTCTCGTCAATATCTAAAAGGTCATTTGTAATGAGAATATGTTTTAAACCCTCCAATGGCGCAACTTTCCCTTGCTCATGGAACGTTAATACTTCTTGTAATAAAGGCATTGCTATTGCAATAATATCATCGTTATGAAAACCTCCATTTTCAATGCCCTCATTCAAAAACTCAACAAAATTATTTTTTACTATAGGTTCCATGTCTAATCTTCGTAAATATGTTCTTGATTTGATTCTTTTATTTCAGATAATGCTTTGGCTGCTTTTTTATGTAAATCAGACAATTTACGTTCTCCCAATTTCAATTCTTTCTTTACAACTTCATTAAAGAAATCCTTTAATGTTAAATCTTCTGCTAATTGAAAAGCAAATCCCATTGGAACATCCTCGAGTGTTGGATCAACAAGCGCAAAATCAAGCAAAACATAAGATAAATATTCTTTAACTGATTTGGATAAAGAACTTATCGTGTTTATTAATTCGTCATTAATTACAATTGTGTCGTCAGTTTTAAAATCACTCATATATTGTTTTGATAAACTCAGAACTGCTGTTGTTCGTGTCCACTTAGGCTTTAGTAGTAGTTTAATCAAACTAAAGGTTAAATCTTTTATCTTATTTTGTTTAAAAATGTCCAAGCCATTTAGTTGAATATCACCCTCGATCATATCCCTAATTTGTTTTTCTGAATTCTCCTTTTCAATTTCCCACAGTTTCAAAGCTCTAACTCTTATATAATTTTCCTGATGGGTTTGATATTCAGATTTAGCTTTTTCAGAAACAAATATTTCTTCAGCCTGCTTTAGATAGCTCTCCACGGATACTTTATCAAGTCCTGTGTTTATTTTTATCAAGCCCGAGAGAACAGTATCTATACTATCAGTAACCAATAAAGAGCCTCTATCGCAGTATAATTCCATGTACAGCCTAAATAAACGAGCTGTTTCAATGTAAACATCTTCGCTTCTATAGTCATTTGCAATCGAAGTAATAATACGATCAGCTATCTCAAATTCGGAATTTTCAATAGTAAATAAACGAACATGCGATAACTCGTGAGCAAGTATTGAAAGGAGTTCGTCACCAGTAAGCAGTTTCATTATTTGACCTGAAAGAACAATATGAGCCTCTCCCGGTAAGTAAGAAATTCCTGCATTGTTATCCACAGAATTCTGTGCTTGATAAATAGTAACATCAATATTCAATCCTAATTTATCCTTTGCTACTTGAACTTTCTCATATAACTCAGGGTTACTTTCTTTATCAAGACGATATGTATTTTTCAAGAGGTTTGATTTAAACTCCAGCAATTGCTCATCTTTTACTTTTACTGATGAGAACCAATCCCAAGTTTTTTTCTGACCTTTAAGGCTGCCCCGAAGTTGTGTATGATAATCGAATGGTTGTAGATTCATGATGGTAATTTAATGTTTTTTTGATAATTAATTCTCTGAATATTTAGAAAGCGATTGTTTCATCCTTGATTGTATCTTCTCGCTTAATCTTCGTGGGCTTAAGTGCAAAAAACAACAAAATTAAACAATCGAATTTAAAAAAACAGTTTTCTTACCAAAACACTTATCTAAGTTAAGCCTATATAGCGATTTTACAACAATTTTGATATATTTGTTGAAAGCCAAATCCTTCTATATAATTCTAACATAAATATTTCTGAATAATGACTAGCAATTACTTCCTGAAAACGATTCAAACACTTCGGAAGCAGGAAGAGATAATACTGTTCGGGAACATCCTATTAATTAATGACACCGAAGCTAGTGAAGTAGTTGAATTTCTCAAAATTGAATATCATCAAGAGGCTCTAGAATACCCTTTCGAAGTACCTGATTTTGATGCTGATGCTGCATTATGGGCTGCGAAAACAATATATACTTGCACACAACTAGTGCTTTATCGAGAAAACAGAGTATCTGATTTAGCATTTTTATTACCTGATTTCTCAAATGAGTTGACTCCTTCGGCAATTTTGTCTTGTGATTTATGCTACCGTTTTATGCCCGAAATACTCGTACAATTAAAAATTATCGATAGTGAAGATGATATACTGCCTATCCTCGAAAAGCAACTTCTATTATGGCACTATTCAGGAATTCATTATCCTTTGGAGACTGAGAAACTTGATTTTCAAACTATTTCTTCAAATAATTGTTTGCAACAATTATACATGAATCGCATAATTGAATATAAAAAGATAAATTTAGCAAAACACCAGGCATGTAAAAGTTGGATTGAAGCCAATCTGGGTATTTTTACACAAGATTTTTGGAATGAATTGAAACTAGAAAAAAATATAAATGGATAATATTGATAAACTAAATAATGTTCTTCGCTTTGTAAAAGATTCCTTTATCGGGAAAGATGAAATTATTGATCTGTTAGGAGTAAGTTTAATAGCAAAAGAAAATGCTTTTCTTCTTGGACCTCCGGGTACCGCTAAAAGTGCGATTGTTCGTTTGCTTTCGAGCTGTATAAAAGATGGAAAAAATTTCGAATATCTATTAACAAGGTTTACGGAGCCCAATGAAATATTCGGCCCGTTTGATATCAGAAAACTGAAAGAAGGAGAACTCGTAACGAATACAGAAGGAATGATGCCAGAAGCATCCATGGTTTTTTTGGATGAAATATTCAATGCGAATAGCGCTATCTTAAACAGTTTGCTAACTGCTTTAAATGAAAGAATATTCAGACGTGGAAAAGAAACCAAAAAACTTCCAGCATTAATGTTTGTTGGAGCAAGTAATGTATTGCCTGAAGACGAAGCGTTAAATGCATTATTAGATAGATTTTTAATTCGAGTACAATGTGATTATGTTGACACTGATTTACTTGAAGAAGTATTATTGGCTGGTTGGAATTTAGAAAATAAACCTTCAAACAATAAACCTTGCATTACACCGAGCGAAATCATTGAACTACAACAATTGAGTAAACAAGTTGATTTATCTCCAATACGTAAACAATATGTCGATTTAGTTCACAACCTTAGAAATACAGGCATTAAAGTATCGGACAGAAGGGCGGTAAAGATTCAAAATTTGTTGGCTGCGAGTGCAATTATGTGTAATAGAAAAGAAGTAATTCTTTCCGACCTATGGGTATTAAAATATATTTGGGATACTGAGGAGCAAATTGAAATTTTAGCAGGTATTATTGATAACATTATTGAAAAAGACAGTTCACCACAAGCTCATCCGCAGGCCTTGTTCAATAAAACACCTAATGCGGAAGAACTTATAAAAGAAGTTACACTCCTTATCCAAAAGTGGGATTCCGGAGCTTTATCCTTTGAAGAACAGAATGTAGTAAAAGATAAATTAAGATATGTTCAAACCCGTTGTAACTGGATTAAAAACAATGAACATAAAACGCATATCCAAACCGAAATAGAATCATTATGGCACAAAATGCTTCAAACGATTTAAGCTATTATTTGGTTTTAGACGAAGTACTCAAAAGTAATTTAGGAAGTATTCGATCATGGAATAATTTAAAAATTGCTTTTGATGAAAAACAAATATGGGTTAAAGATTTAGATTACGTTCAAATCAATTCTTTAGAAATTAAAAGCATTCCCTATAAAACGATTTTCTATGCCAAACAGGGGAAACTATTTCTTCTTAATAGCCTCCTTCCTAACAGAAATATTCCTTCTTTACTTTGGACTGCCATAGATAGAGCATTGCCGATAAAATTGCCTTCATTTAATCATAACTATTTTGGTATTCAAGAAAAAATTTCGATAAGTATAATTCCGTCCGAAATGGAGAACGAAGCTGTAGCGATGGCAACAACAGTTGATTCATTAAAACAATTTATCGAAACTGCCCCTGCAATAAGATTGCAAAAGTTGAACTGGGTTTTACTTAATAACGATAGAGTATTTTTGTTTGGAAAACCTCTTTTGCCTATTAACGGAGATGTATATTGGAAACGTGGTGATTCGATACTTCCCACAGGATTTGATTTTGACTTATCTTTATTATCTGATACATTAAATAATATATTAAATCCCGAAAACCTGTTTCTGGTAGTGTGGAATATTGACAGTACTTATTCTTTAATAGCAAAAGATGAACTGCAACAATTATCTCTTAGCTCTTTCAGAAAGACAATGAATCATTTTTCACACTCATAAAAATTGCGCATGGTATTCACTGACTATTTTCAATCTTATGATAATTACTTCTGGCAGTGGGAAGATAATGCTGACGTGATTGCCATACCAAATGAGAATACAATAGCTTATCGTGAGTTGGTAATTGATGTTTTTGAGAAAATTGCACCACAAGGTGTCCCCCCTTTTGGCTCATTACTATTAGCAATTATTGCTACCAATCCAAAAGGAACAAACTCTCTTGATGTTGTAAATATCATCTTAAGTAAAGTTATAAATCAGGAAAATAAAAGTACACTGAATGATGCCATTGCATTTTTAAAATTATTGGCTGAAGTGCCTCAACAATACAAGGAAGGGAAAAAACGAATATTACTTTTTCAAACTATTTTTGAGAGGTGCCACAATATTGTATCTGCTAGAAATTCAAAACAAATAAGAGATACATATCACACAAATAAGCATGGCGAAGGTAAAATATCAAATAAAAAAGAGTTTAGCTTACAAGTTTTTAATAAGGATTTCAGAACAATTGGATTGTTAAAAAACAAATTTCAAGATGTTAATGATATAATAAATAAAATAGCTTCTCTGCCGGATTTCTTTGAAGAGCCTTTAGTTTTTACAGAAAATATTTCAGAAGAAAACGACACAACTGATTTTGTTGATCAGCTTATTGCAAATAATAAAACCTTTCATGTAGGTTCATTAGTAAAAAGAATCTGGAGCGGATTAAATATTCCGGTTCACAGTGCTCTGCCAAGTCAACAACCGTTAGGAGGATTTTCGGATTTAACCAATAAAGGTGATTTTGACAAGCTTTTAGTGTCCGAGTTTGCAAATGATGATATCGTTTTTCTTTCACGATTAGCCAACAACGAAGCCTTATATATTCATCGCGAAGTTCCACCAACGAATAATAATCTGGAAAGAATTATTTTATTGGATGTGTCTTTAAAAAATTGGGGAACACCAAAGGCTATTGCATTTGCTACTATGCTCGCAATAGCAAAACATCCTAAAACGAATATTGAATGCAAAGCATTTTCAATTGGTAATTCTTGTCGTCCAATTTCCATTGAGAATATCGATACTATCATTGACGGCTTACAGCACTTAGAAGGATGTTTACATTCAGCCGATGGACTAGAGGTTTTCTTCAAAGAAAATCCTCCTAATAAAAACAGAGAAATATTTCTAATAACTGAGCCATCGACACTTAAAAATGTTGGCATGCTTAAAGCGATGAATGAGTATCATGCAGCAATAAATTATTGGATTTATACAGATGCTGATGGGAATATTGATGTGTATAAAAAACAGCAAAACAACAAAAAACACATCCAACATATTCAACTTCCGATTGAAGCACTTTGGAAAAAAGAAAGTAAAAATAACAGCATTTCTCAACTTAGAAACGAATCTCTTACTAATTACCCGATATTAGTTAGAAACTCCATGAATCTGAAAAAATTGATCTCTACTTCGGATGGTGAAGTTTTTCAAATAACAGGTGATAAAATGCTATTACGTCTCTTCGATAAATCTGTTAAAATTTATGAAAAAGGTTGGGAGATAATGTATGAGAACTTACCTTTCATTGCAGGTGAATTTGAGATGGGTGTATTACCTAATGGAGAGCATGTTTTATTAATGTTTAATCCTCAAAGCAAGGAAATTGTTTTATTAAACATCAACACAGGTGAAAAGAAAAATATATTATTTATAGAATGGAAATCCTCTGCAACTAATAGTTTTGCATATCATGAGCAAAAATTTCATCACAGAAATAATAAAGGAGTATGGAGCATTGGTATTGACGGGAAAATAGAGAAAGATGACACAATTGATATTGAAATATTTACAAAAAGAGGTAAGGAACTAAAAGATGTTGCTCAGAAATATTCTTATGCTCAGGGTGTTCTAAAAAATATTCATCATATATATATTAATGAGTTGAATAATATTGTTTTTAATATCCATGAATTAGTTATTAATAAAGGTTATCACATCAAATTAGATAAAACAAATTTTTTACAAAGGATATCTGTTGCACAAAAAATAAAAGATAATAAGTTTGTTTTTGATGATGGAAGTAGTATTGAAATAAATCGCTGTGGATTACTTATTTTAAAAAGTAGCAATTCGGAAATCCCGATTATTTATATACCATCAGTACTCGATGCTTCATTGGGTGTGGCAACTGAACATGAATTTGCAGGCAATGAATACTATTATAAAGAATCCCAAAATGATGTGATATTATTAAAGCCGGGACCGAAAGTGCTAGAAACCGTTAGAGTAATAAAAGAATCAACAAGTCTTGGATTGATTGAGTCAAGAGATCTGGTTAACACTACTCCAACACCTTTAAGAATAAGTGTTTCGTCAAACAAGGCCAATGACATTAAAAGTTCACTTGAAGGTATTGGTGCAAAAGTTCAAATCAAAACGCTGAATAAAAGTGACGAACAACAGGAAGAAATTGAAAAGATAACAACAACTGCATTTTTCGAAAAACACATTTTATCTTTTATAAATAATATTCAAGTTCATGGAGTTAAAAATTAAACCGCATCATAAAAATAATTTTCCATTAGGCGGAATATTAATTAAAAATGCTTCAGTCGTTTTTTGGATAAAAGAAATTCAATTCTTAAAATTGAACTTAAAAGAAATCCAAATTTACCCCATCCCCGATACGATCGCAAATACTATTTGGGGATGTTTGATTGTGAATCAAAAGAAAATAAATACCCATTCAATTGGCAAAAATGAATTATGTCAAATGGTGTCTCCTAATCTTTTTATTCCGGAAAAATCTATACTACATCCTATTATTACGATTGCTGAAATTGAAAAGCTATTCCCTTCAACAAAACATGTTATCCACCCTGAATTTGGATTGGTAGAATTAACAGAGGAACTAAATTTTGAAAAATTAATTCAAAAGCCAATATTAAAATCATATTATATAACAAAACCACACGAATCCGTTTTTATACCGAAAAAAATAAAGAGCTTTCAAGTAATGCCCTTATCATCTGAAGAAATATTAAAGAATCTGGAGGAAAATGTTTTCCCGAAAAAGGAAAAAATGAAGGACAAACCATTGAGTTTATACGAAAAGGGAAAGTTGAGCTTTTATAAAATGCTCTTTACAAAAAAAAAAAAGAAGTAATTGGTGGTAATTCAACCATTGAAAAAACCGGAATATGGGCCAAAATAGAATCCTTCATAAATTCTATATCCAATAAAGAAAATAAATGGTCTGATAAGCTTCAAGCGGATTTTGAAGATCTTGAAAAGAGGAACCAAAAGCAAATTGATAAGCTGATGGATATGTTCAAGAACAATCCCGAGGAAGCGTTAAAATATGCGATTCCATTAGATGATATTGGCAGTACCAGAGGAGGGAACAAGTCACAACTTGACTTATTAAAAAGATGGTTTGATTTTTCTTTATTAGGAAATAATTCCAGATCGTCCTCAGGGTCAATAAATTTAGGTGACCATTATTATGAATTACAAAAACAATATAACGCAACCGCTCAAGAATTAATAAAACAAAAAGATTATCATAAAGCAGCATTCATATATATGAAATTGCTTAAAAACAATCTGATGGCCGCACAAACTTTAGAATCCGGCAATCACTTTCAAGAAGCCGCTACAATTTATTTAAAACACGCAGGCAATAAAAATAAAGCGGCAGAATGCTATGAGAAAGGGAATATGACAAATGAAGCAATTGAAATCTATAAGGAATTAAATGAAAATGAAAAAGTTGGAGATTTATATTTAACCATCAGAAAAAGAAAAGAAGCGGATCTTTATTTTGAAAAAGTAGTAACCAATTACAAATCGAAGAATCAGTATGTAAAAGCTTCTTTAATCTATAAAAACAAAATGAATAATGAACAGGGTGGGCAATCTCTTTTATTGGAAGGGTGGCGGAGTTTTAAAGATCCATCCAATTGTTTGAATAATTATTTTTCGAATATTCGTGACATTAAAATATTAAAACGTGAAATAGAAACTATTTATGCAAATGATCTAAATCGTCAAAATAGCGAAACATTTTTACAAGTTATTCGGCATGAATACAATAAAAATAATGAGCTTTCAGATTCAATTAGAGAAATGGCTTACGAAATTGTTGCAGCACAAATTCCTAAAAACCCTTCTATTGTCTCCGAATTAAAAGAATTTAATTTGAAAGACAAAGAATTGATGAAGGATACAATAAGATTTAAAGTGAATAGAAAAACAAAATAACTTAATTGGGGTAATAAAATTAGCTTCAAGCAACAACAATACTGAAATAAGTTAATAAAATCCAAAAAGTAATGAGCCATCCCATCGAATCATTTAAAAAAATGCGACAAAGTCTTAGTCAAATAAGTCCTATAAATGAAAAGGATTGGCAACTTTTCAGCAAATATTTAAAACTTAAAACCTATAAAAAAGGGGATTTGTTTATTAAGGAAGGGCAACTCTGCAACCACATTGGCTTTTTGAATAAAGGCATTGCACGAGTTTATTATGTAATTGATGGCAAAGAAATCACGTCCTATTTTAATGCAGGAAACCGCAATTTGTTTGTTTGCTCCTTCACTAGTTTTTTAAGTAGGAAACCATCTTTTGAAAATATTCATTTTCTTGAAGATTCAGAGTTGTTGGTATTAGAATATGAGCAATTACAAGATTTATATGATAAAAGCCCGAATATTCAAAAGTTAGGTCGGTTGATGGCAGAATATAATTATGTGCTTTCTATGGAGCGAATCTACTCATTGCAGCATTCCCCTGCAATTGACAGATATAATAATATGCTAAAAATATATCCCGGTTTAATGAATCAAATACCTCATCATTATATCGCTTCATATCTTGGTATAACACCAGAGTCTTTAAGCCGTATCAAAAAAAAGGTGCTCAAAAAGAAATAAATTTCATTTGTCATTTTCTTACCATAGGTCAATGCGCAGGTATATTATCTGTCGTAGATTTGTTTCAGATAATAACAGACAAATGGATACTTTCAAAAAACAGTGGTTAGAACTTGCTAAAAAATACAGTTCCGATGAATTATTGATAAATCAATGTTATGATACATTGTGTTATGGATATTATGAACCTGAAAGGTATTATCATAATATGCAACATATTCAATCTATGTTAGAGGAAATATATAATTGCAAAAACAATTCATTGGATATCGACTCGCTGCTTTTTGCAACTTGGTTTCACGATGTTTCTTACAACCCTAAAAGCCATACCAATGAAGCGGAAAGTGCAGCCCTAGCAATTGTATTGCTAAAACAATTAGATGTACCGGAAGTTAAAATTCAAACAGTTCAAAAACTTATACTGTCTACAATCAATCACACAAAGGCTACAAACTCCGATACCAATTTGAATTTTTTTCTTGATTGTGATTTAAAAATTTTAGGTGCTACCAAAGAAGAATATATGTTGTATGCCGAAAATATCCGTAAAGAATACAAACACGTGATTGGCTTTATTTATAGAATGGAAAGGAAAAAAGTATTGAAACGATTCATCGAATCAGCAAGCATTTATCGCACAGATTATTTCAGAAATAAATATGAAGAGCAAGCAAGAAGTAATATTTTATTCGAAATCAAAAACTTATGAAATCATGAAAAACACGAGAGCTATTTATGCCTTTTCGGGTGATCCAATCACTTTTGGGCACATACATATTATCGAACGGGCAGCTAAAATAGTTGATGAACTCATTGTTGGAATAGGCATTAACCCTGCAAAAAAATATCTTTTCACAATTGAAGAACGTCTTCAGCTCGCAAAGGATGCCTTGGCAAAGTTTAGCAATGTTAGTGTTGTAGCATTCCAAGGTTTGTTGGTTGACTATGCTTTTGAAAACAATATTAAGGTTATCATCAGAGGCCTTAGAAACAGTGAAGATTTTAATATGGAAATTATGTTGCATCAAATTGGCGAAAGCCAAAAGTCGAATATTGAAACGATATTTTTTCCATCCAATCAAAATATGAGTCATATAAGTTCGGGAGCTACAAAGGCATTACAGCTGGAGCAGGGTTTTGTTTTTGAATATGTTCCACTAAATGTAAAACAAAAGTTGGAGGAAAGATTAACAGGACAGTTTATAATCGGGGTAACGGGAGAGATAGCATGCGGTAAATCGTATTTATGTTCAATGTTTTCCAAATTTGGAGAGGAATCAAATATTCCGGTTACCGTTATTGATGTTGACAAAATCGGGCATCAGATTTTAGAATTACAATCAGAGCCATTATATAAAGAGTTAAGGGAAGAAATTGCGAATACATTCGGAGAAGAAATTAAAAATCCGGAGGGTTTTATTGATAGAAAAAAATTAGGAAAAATTATTTTTAATGACCCTGAAAAATTGAAGCAGTTCAATCAGATTATTTACAAGCCGCTATTATTAAAATTAAGGAGAGAATTGTATGGAAAGAAAGGTCTTATTCTTTTGGACAGTGCTTTAATTGCAGAAACTAAAATGACCTACTTGTGCAATAACAATATCATTCTTGTAAATACAGATACAGAAAATCAATTGAATCGAATGAATGAAAGATCATATTCGGAAGAACAAATCAAACAGCGTATGAATGGTCAATATTCAAGTAGTTTAAAGGAAGAATATGTTAAAAATACCATCATTAAAGATGGTTGTGGTAACATCTATAAATTTGAAAATTCGGTAGAAGGAAATGAAAGTGAATTGAAAAACTTGTTTACTAGGATTAAGAATGATTTTGTTAATATTATGGAACCAAAGCCTCAATTCGGATAGAATTATGTCCAAAAAAGATTTTAGATATTTGAATTACAACAACTTTAAATTGGGACAATTCAAAGACTAAACTTGCGAATAATATTGTAATTTGGTGTCGCTAATGAATCGAATCAAAATTATCTATCTACTTATTATCTCTATATCGATACTTTTAATTTCGATTGCTCTGTTCGTTTGCACTAAAGAACAACCGAATAATAAATATATTATTATAAACGGAAGTCATTCCATTGAAGTATCTCTGGTAAAAGACAACGAAGGTGGTTCTTCCATTATATCATCCGAACATATAGGAACTAAAGAGAATATTATTTCCAAATGGAAATTAAGCTACCCTATTTATCATTTTGAATGTGCTGATATAAATGCAGATGGAATGGACGATATTTTAGTTGGTGTTATTAAACCTACAAGATTTGATAGCATCTGTAGAAAGCGAATTTTTATTTTCAAACTTTTAGAAGGTTATGTTCGTCCTTTATGGTTGGGATCAAGGGTGTCACAACCATTAGAAGATTTTAAAGTAATCCCATCAAAACCAATGAATTTAATTCGGACAATGGAATATGAAGAAAATGGAAATTTTTTGGTGGCCGAATATAAATGGAAAGGATTTGGCCTTACATTCGTAAAATACATAGTTAGAAATTCGAAAATAGAAGAGGCTAGAAAAATATTTAACCAAACAAATACAGGCAATGAAAACAATTAAAGCTATATTTTTTATATTCACAATTTCTTCTCTGATTTTTTCTTGTTCAACGGAGGATAAAAAAAATGATACTCAATCTGGTTCAAATGAAGTTTCTGAAAGAGTTTTGAAGCAATCCTTCAATCCTGATTCAATAATGAAGGTAGATCTCAATCAAGATTTAAGTGGTAAGTCACTGCAAGAACTCCGACTACTGAGAAACGTTTTATACGCCAGACAAGGGTATTGTTTTATGCAAGCAGATATTCGAGGATATTTTTCAGGGCACATGAAAGGGTATGATTCAATAATGGAAGCACGTTTTTGGTCAGAAGAGGGCGCGGATTCTACACACACTTTCCCTCCAATAAAACTTAGCCCTGAAGAAGCTGTTTTTGTTAAAAAGATAGAAACCTTGGAAGCAGAAAAGAAGAAGAACAATTATGTCGATAGAAACGGGGGGCAATTAGGCAATGTTGAAAATATTGTTAACCTGTTTCAATTTACGAATCTTTCAACGGATTTTATAAGCATGTTGGATAAAAACAATTTCGCAATAGTTCCAACAAACAAGATTCAACTCTTCCACATTTATGAAGAGAATGATTATAATCAGGTTCCTAACTTCATAACTACTGATCTATATCTTCAACTTTACCACATGTATTTTTCTTATGTTCTTAAATCACTTGAAGAAAGCAAATTTATTCCTGTTATTACTGAGCTTTCAGAAGGGATGTACATGGAAGCTGTGAAAGTAGCTGCCTCTTCCAAAGATGAGAGAATAAAATCAACAGCAGAATATACTGCTACATTTTACGCAATACCTTATTACATTTTAACAGGAAAGAAAAAATCTGTTCCTGCGAAATATAAAGAAATGTTTGAGGCCGAGATCTCACATATAAATTCCGAAACAGATGCTCCTTCCGAATTTCTTGAATACAAGCAGGCATTCTCATACAGTCTGTTCAAACCTCGCGGACATTATACCCGCAACGAAGAATTAAAGAAATATTTTAAAGTGATGATGTGGCTTCAAACAGCCTCATTCTGTCGCGAAACACCTGAACAGTTGAATCGAACAATTTTTATGGCTCAATTATTAAATACTGGAAAATCGACTGGGAATCAATTACTCATGAAACTTTATAATTCAGTTTATGAGCCAATTATTTTTCTTATTGGTGAACCCGATAACCTTTCTGTAAATGATATTGTTTCTTTTTTTAAGAAAAACAATGTGAACGATTTGTCAGCAGCAATGAAACCCGATATGCAAACAAAAGTAGATGCCGAATTAAAAGCGATTGTAAAAAACAGAAACAAAATAAAACCAAAAATAGAAATAACCTGCCCTGACAAAATTAATTTTATGCCTCAGCGCTATTTGTTTGACAATGAAATTTTACAAGAACTTGTAGATATTAAACCAAATGCAAAACGAGCTTATCCAAAAGGCCTTGATGTTTTTGCAGCACTTGGGAACAAATCAGCAGAAAACATTTTGATCAATGAATATAAAGAAAAAGACAACTGGAAAGATTACCCCGGTGAATTAAAAAAACTTCAGAAAAAATTTGGAAACTACCCGGATTGGAATAAAACAGTTTACAATAAATGGATGTCTAGTTTAAATACCTTGCAGAAAAGAGAATCTAATTTCCCTGCATTTATGAAAACGGATATGTGGGACAGAAAAAACCTGAACACATCACTTGCTTCCTGGACAGATTTAAAGCATGATGCAATTCTTTATGGTGAACAACCCGAAGCAGCAGAGTGCGGAGGCGGTGGGCCACCCAGCCCCTATACGGTGGGATATGTGGAACCAAACGTCAACTTTTGGAAAAGTATGATTGAACTACTTGCTTTAACAGAAGATGTTCTTAAAAGGAATGGTCTGTTAACAAAAGATATTGATTCTAAAACTCAACAATTGAAAGAAAGTGCTCAATTTTTACTTTCTGCAAGCGAAAAGGAATTGAAAAAGCAAAAATTGTCTGAACAGGAATATCACACCATTGAAGCGCTAGGAGCAAGTACTGAATATCTTACATTATCAATTATAGAACCGGACAAATATCTTCAATATTGGGAAAATGTTCAAGGCCCTGACAAATCGGTTGCTGTTGTTGCAGATGTTTATACAAGAAATATCAATGGTTGTGAAAAAGATGGCATTTTGCATGAAGGAGTTGGAAATGTAAATGAAATTTATGTTGTTGTTGAAATCGATGGCTACCTGTATTTAACAAAAGGGGCAACATTCAGTTATTATGAATTTGTTCAACCTCTGGGAACAAGATTAACAGATGAAGAGTGGCAAAAGATTCTGGAAACAAAAAAAGATTTGCCAACAATACCCCAATGGATGAAGGATATTATACTTCCGGCAAAAGATGTTCCTGCTGTTGACGAAAAGATTTTTTATAGTTCAGGATGTTAAAACGGATAAGTTTTTTTCTTTTTTTAATTGTTATCACATTTGTCTCGGCATTTTTATCAAGGTGCAAGCAACATGATAGCTCACTAAAAATATATTTTGTTGGTGACCTATTACTGGATAGAGGTGTTCGTAAACAAATAGAAATAAAAGGTGTTGCTGCACTCTTTAAAAATGTAAAAAAAGAATTCTCAAAAGCAGATGCAGTAGTTGCAAATCTCGAATGTCCGGTTACAAAAAACAGTACACCTATCAATAAAAAATACATATTCAGGGCAGAACCAGAATGGCTAAAGGATGTAAGAGAGTCTGGTATTACTCACCTTATAATGGCAAATAATCATACCTGCGACCAAGGTAGAAATGGAATTAAAGAAACGTATGAAAATCTAATTGCAAACAATCTTATCCCTGTTGGTTATGGAACAAATCAGGACGATGCATGTAAACCAATCATAATTGAAAAAGAAGGAATGAAGGTTGCTTTGTTTTCATCTGTATTATTAACATTGGAGAATTGGGCATATTTACCCGATTCGCCTGGAATTTGCCAGGCAAGTGTGGAAGATCTTAAAGAGAGAATAAAAAAGTTTAAAGAAGTTAATAAAGATTGTAGGATCGTAATTATTCTTCATTGGGGAGCTGAGTTTCAGGAAACACCTTTATTAGAACAAAGACAACAGGCAGAAGAACTCATTGATTCCGGAGCAGATGCTATTATTGGCCATCATCCACATGTGATTCAGCAAAAATCAATTTACAAGGGTAAACCAATTTTTTATAGTCTTGGCAATTTTGTTTTTGATCAGGAATACGAGGCTGCAAAAAAAGCACTAATGGTTGAATTGATATTTTCAAATAATGAGGATTCGTTTACTGTTCAACCAATTGTAATAAAAAATTGTGTTCCAACTCCTGTTGAATAAATACAAGTAAATTTTTCTAGAAAACTAATTCTTGTTCAATTTCTATTTCTGTTTCCTTTCTCCCAAGTGAAAGTTTGAATGTTTTCTATAAACATATATTCATTTGAAATTCGTGTCAAAAACATTTCATTTATAGGCTATTCAGAGGTGTTGTGTTTTTTAATCAAATCTATTTAAAATAATTTTTGCTTTAAATAAAAACGACAAAGTTCATCCAAGTCCTCTTTGTTTTTTGTAGTAATATTTATAATCCGGTAAGGTTCACCGGTTGAAAACCGCCAATCCCACTGGCTTATTGTTTTATTTGTTCCATTATCATACCACCAGGCTGTGTATTGAACAATCGCATCTTTCTTTAAAATTGCAGTTAAAATTGTGAAATTTTCAAAATTAGCTTCCATAATTTTCTCAAGCTTAAACCCCGATCCCTGCCAGCACATTACTGGTTGATGATCCCCTTCATATCCACGACTTGCAGGTTTGATATAAATTAACACACTATCTTTTTGAAATTCTGCAACACCTAATTCCTTAATTTTTTTACTATAACCCGGCAATTGCAAGTCATATAATTTTTGATCTTTAATTGCATTCTTCAAATAGTCTTTTACATTAGTGCTGATAAAAAAAAGTGCTATAGATAAACTAACGGTAATAATTACATTTTTCTTAAATGATTTATTTTTAGTGTTCGTCCCGAGATATTCTATCGTTCCAAACGTTTTGTTTAAAAAAGAAACAATGAGATAAAGAGGCACTATAGTATACATAATTAAGGACGCAATACCAATCATGTCGTGATGGATTGTACCGGGTTCTGATTTAAAAAATACAATCGCAACGATGCGCAACAAATTAGTTAGAATTAAACAAGCTATTGTTACAGAAAACAAGAAGGCGATGGAAAAGAAACCAAGACTCTTTTTGGTTCTTTGTTCAGCAAACCCAATTAAAAGTATGGTAACAATTAGTCCTGTATTGAACATATTTAAGCCTATACATGCACTATCAACACTAAATGTGCTTCCATCAGGCATTACAAAAAAGCTTCCTTTGTTTTCTATCGCCATGCCTACGCTATTTAATATCAGTGCCGAATAGTGGCTTAACTCCAGACGAATTGAAAAAGTAAACAGATTTACCAAATAATGGGTAGTGGGCGAAACGCATATTAAAAACAAAAAGGGTAAGATGCCAATTTTCCCAAATTGACTTTCAATTGTAAAAAAAGCAAGGCAACCGAGACTAAAAAAAAGTAAAACATAAATATGAAGGAAGTAAAAAGCTATTAAAAAAATAAAAGAGATATAAGCGTATCGATTCGAAAAAATATTTTTTTGTACTTTAAATACGAATGGGGAAACCATTATTCCCAGTACTAGCTGGATTTGAGGGATACAATAATCCTTCAGCAGCCAGTAACCGAAAATACAAACAGCCAATGGCAAGATGTAATTTACATACTTGTCATTAGTTGTTGTAATCGTTTTATTTTCTAAAATAATTTCCAATTAGTTCTTTACGTTTTAGGTAGATGTGTCGCGAAATCAAAATAAATACTAAGCCAATCAACAACCATTCGTGGGGTTCGGGCACTGCTCCTCCGGAAACCAATCCGGCATTCCCAACAGTGTTTTTGTTTTCGCTTATTCCCATTTTATCATAATCTTCTTTGCTTTCCAACACAATCATGCTTGTTATGGGTGTTACAACATAGCCTTCTTCTGCTTCGCGGAATAATTCATTTTCGTACTTTTCTTTTTCAAAATATTTTTTTCCGATTTTTCGCAATATATCGTTATATGCAAACATGCGTAATAAGTGATCAGGAGCTTTTCCGGCAGCTTTAGTAGTATCTGATTTTTCTTTTATGATACTCATATAGCTATCATTCATTGAAACAGTGGAAGTATCTTCATTCACATAATTAAATTTCCCTGTATTTATTATTCGCATTGCATCATCAATACTTTCCGTGTTATACTCAATAAGCCTTAATTCGTGCAGCGATCGCCATAATGGTGATAACTCGTTACCTATATTTACAACAGCAATTTTGTTGTTAGAATGTATCAGATAGTTTATTGTTTTTTCCGCGTAATCACTTCCCTTTAAATCAGACAGTAATGGAGAAGTTGAACCCGTTTTAGTGATCACAATAACATTATCAGGTGTTGTGATATCATACAAAAAAGGCATAGAAAACTGATTGTTTTTAACGGCTTCCCATACCAACTCTTTATTGTCATTTGTTATTTGCACCTTTTCAGGAAGCCATGTATAGAGAGATTTATTGCCAACGCTTTGAATGATTTTATTGTACTCGTCCTTGTTCCATTCTTTTGTAACATCCAGAAATATCTGCTTTATATTTATTGCATTTTGTTGGACAGAAAGTTCTTTTAAAGAATAATCATAGCCATTAAAACTAAATTTGTTTTTAGATAATGGCACTGGCTGCATTGCTATTTTCCAATCGGGCAAATAGTCTCCTTTATAAATATAATCGCCTTTGGCATTTTTTTGCAGATAATCCGGCATATCAATAAAACTAACTTTTTCTCCTGCAACTGAAATGGAGGTTGCTTCACGGGCCGAATTAAAATCGGGACCTTCAAACCAAATATTTTCTAACCACATGTGTCCCTCTTTTAGTGATAGGGGAGAAGTAAATCCAATTTTAAAGGTACGGTCTTCTTCTTTTGTGCAGGGAAAAACATTAACAGTTATTGTATTACCTTCTTGCCAATGTGCAATTGCAGGATCCCTGCGTTCAACACCTACAATTGTAGTATAGGCACTATCCGCTTTTTGAGAAGTACTTAATCTTGATTTTTGTTCTTTGCCATTTATCCATAATGATAAGGATGTTACAATGCTTCCTTCCGGAACATGAAATGTATAAAGGGCCTCTTGTGTATTATTAACGAACCAGACATCTCTGTCATTTTTATCCGGATCATTATGTATGACAAGTGTTTTTTCTTGGTACGCTAAGCGGTATTCAGGATAAATGCGAATATTATTTGATACTGACGAAGTGGATAAACTAATACCTGTCCATAATTTTCGTGAAGTTTTATGGCGGTAATCTTTCCGGATGTTAAGCAATGTTTCAACGGTATTTTGATCTAAATCCAATGTTCCAAAAAGGGCTATTGATACAACAGATAATGGATCATGAAATTTATTTATTCCATCACGGCTAAATCCAAAACCATCATCCCAAAACCGTTGCGACTTAAATGGAGTAACAAGAATTTGCTCTGTAAATGCATCAGAAGGTAATTTTTGAGCGAGTTGGATAGCTTCAGGTAATTGGTTTTCTAATTGCAGATTTTTTTCAGCAAGAATATCTTTTATCTGGGTTTGAACATCGTTCCATTTTTTTAAATAAATGCCTAAAACAATAAGTGGGATAGCAAAACCCACCCAGAGCATATGTTTGAATTTAGAGGGCTCCCCTTTTCTGATAAAAAAATCAACGATGACCCAAAGCCACATAACAGGCACGAATGTATGGATGGAAATTCCAAAAAATACGCATGCAATTATTGATAGCGGCACTAAAGCCAAAAGATAAAAACTCATATAAAGTGCTAAAAGAAGTGCAGTACCAGATAATAAGTAAACTGATGTTCTTAAAAAAACCGGGAGATTTTTTATAAAGGGATAAATAAAAAATAAAGCAATCATCAATAAGGTATAGATATTAAGCCATAGCGGAAAAGTTGCAAATACCGAAAATTCTTTATTTAATGAGAATGCGCTAATTGTAAATAATACAACAACGTTGATCCAGCAGCCATAAGAAATTTTAGGTCTTGGTACCGGGAACCTGAGTTTAAAAACTAATAAAAAAATAAGATAGGCGATGGTGATTCCATAATTTATGAAAAATGACTGTGAAAAAAAGTCACCACGGGCTACCTGGTTTCGAGTGAAAAGATAAATACTTAATGAAATAAGATTAAGTGAAAGCCCAACTATATAGGCTACTTTGTACGATTTTGCAGATGTTATATTCATGGTGTAATAACGTTTAGTGATATTATTTGTTATTTAAAAGTACTTTGTAACGCAAAGTTAATGTAAAAATTGTATTGTTTAAAATAATAATTTTATCCTAGGTATGAAATTGTTATGAATTTATTGACAGGAAACAGATTTATTGAAATAAAAAAATCGAATAATCTATTTAAACTTCGTACAATAACTTTTTCAAAGTTTTAACGAATAATTAATTGTATTATTTTGATTCAGACATCTATTCAAAATGATTAATTTGAAAAGTTATCAACACCTTGACAATAATGACGAGTATCTACGAGTCTCCTTTGCTTCCCTTTAAAATCAGCTTTCTTCAAAAACCGTCCCCCGAACAGTCCCTGAGTAAACAAGAAAAACCGTCAAGTGTCTGACAATTAATGGTTTAAACTTTAATTTCGAACGGTCGTTGACGGGGCCGCAATAACAGCCTTGGTTACCAATCGAATTTCATAACCATTTATTGAGTTATTTCTTGTAACTTAATTTTTCTCTTCCCTATTATTGAATGAAACAACAAAAAAATATGTTCCCAAAGCAAGGGATGAAATAATTAATATTGGTAATAAATTACTTGTTTTTGCACTTGGCATTACCACTGGTGTTGCCCTGTTAAATGCTGTTTGTACATTGATTAAATTCATTTTCTTTTAATTTTAAAGATTGATATAGATTCATTTTGATCTATCCATTCAATAGTGAAATTTCCGACAACTAGTAAATCATGCAAACCACTAGAGGACATTCTATAGGAATAACAACTTATGTCATAACCTACTGAATCTAAAAGGTCACTTGTTACTATTTTCACATTTGCTGGTCCTAAAATATCATTAAGGTTTTTTATATTTTTCCCAAAAGGATCTTTTTGATTTTGGAGTTCTATGTTTGCTCTTTGTAATGCAATAACCATTTTAGATAGTTTATTTTCATCATAAAGCTTTTTCTGTTCGGATTTGCAAAAATTAGGAATTCCATTTTTCTCCCGGCAGTAGCGTTCTAAACCATGATTTACGGTAAATCGCTCGGAACAGTAGTCGCATTTTCGGGTGAGCCCTTGATAAGGTTCACGTTTGTTGTTTTTATAGAGTCTCATTTTTAAAAAATTATTTTTGAATATTTTTCTCTAAAAGAGAAATGATTTCACTTTTCCTAATAAATTTCCTACGGCCTACTTGGCTAAATTCAATTGCTTTTGACTTTTCAAGTTCGGCCATAGCCGTATCAGCATAGCCAAGAAATAACATGGCTTGTTTTCGAGTAATCCAATCACCCATGCCATTTTTTTCCTCCAGTGAGAGTTTGATTTCGGAGAGATCTTTTAGAATCTTTGTAAATGATTCTTCATTGTTGTTGTTTTCCATCTTAGTAAGGGTTAAAATTTATTTTACTAAGGACGTGACAATTTTTATGAGAAGAATAAAAGAAAAAAAGACCATTGACCTTTATTTAGTTTTACCAAGAATGATTTTCACTTTACTAATTTTATAATGATCATAATTTTTGTAACGAATCCAATGCTTAGTATCGTATTCTTCAAAGGATATCAATTTTGGATCTTTTATTAATATTTTGAATAGAGGGTATAGATTTCGATAAAGTTCATCTTTCCCGTTTTTTCTTAAACTATTTGTCGGTAACAGCCTCATATAAATACTTGAAGTGCCTTTCATGATTCCCTTTAAGGTTTTCATACCTTCTAAATGGCCATATTTATTTTCATGAATAGTTGCTAATAAATGTAAAAAATTCTGATTGAAAAATTCAAAAGAATCTTCTTCCCCTTTCAAAAGTGTTCTAACAGAATCGACAGATTCTATATAGGTTTTGTGGTGTGCAATTTCAATAAATGTTTTTGAAATTTTGTTTGCAGTTTCGGTGTTCTTTTCAATTGTGTCTGGACTCCTTTTTCTATTTCTGTATAAATTATCAATTGTTTTAAATAGTTTGTTATTATAATCATTACTAGAATAATGATCAACCGCTATAATAATAGATAAACGAATTTGGTGTAGTAAATAATTAATAATGGTTAAAAAAAATGAATCATATTCTAATTCAGGATAAATTTTGACTAAGCGAATTAATTCTTCATTTATTAATTCCTTCGAAATATTCCATTTCATAGAATTTCTAAGAATTTTGGAAGATTCTATTCTTTTTGTTATTTCTTGTTTTGGGTAGATGTAATTACAATGTGCGATACTAAAAAATGTTTCAAAATTATTTTCAATAACATTTACTTCGTTCCAATCCCAATCAAAAACTTTTGGAGCCCTTTCAAGTTCCTTATTTCTATTGTTTTCAATGCTTTTAAATAAAGCTAGAGTGCCGGGAATTTGCTCTTTGGGTGTGTTATTATTTTCCATGTTCATGTAAATATGAAGTTAAATATAGTTCAAATTTTCTTTTTGCTTCCAACAAAGGTGTTTCATTCACTTTATAATAACGGCTATCCATGTTTTTGTGATTACTGTGTCCCATTAGTTTTTTTATGATACTATCTGTTTCTATCCCCGCTTCACCAATTAATTGTCGGAATGTTCTTCTTCCAACATGAGTTGTTAGATTTACTGGGAGATTTAATCTTTCAGCAATTATTTTTAAGTGCAGATTTATTTTGGAATTGGAACGCTTCGGGATAACGCCACCTTCTATGGCTACATCAGGGTGATCTTTGTATTTTTCAATAATTTGAAGTGCAGGTGAAGTAAGGAATTGGTCGTAAACTTGGTTTGTTTTTCCCCTTTTTTCGGTCAATCTGAATTCATTGTTTTCTTGATGTGAAATCTTATCTCTTTTTAGATTTGCGGCATCGTGATATGCTAAGCCTGTGAACACACTCCAAAGGAATATATCCTTATATAGAATTAAATTACTAGTTAACTTACCATTCCCGTGGTATAAAAGTTTCACCTGAAATGGTGTTAAAGTTTCACCTTCCGGTGTCGTGTTGGATAATTTTATTTTTTTGAAAAAATTTCGTGAATGAAAATCTTCATCAATAGCACTTTCCAGTATTGTTCTAAATTTTTTTACTTGACTAAGAGCAGAGGGTTCAGACATCCCTTTTTTTAATTGCCTCTTACCCGAATCATCAATACATATTTTTTCGTTTAAAAGGTAATTTGTAAAGTCTTTTGCAAACTTCATATCAAGTTCATTGGTCCTCATCTTTTCTTTTCCAATAGACTTCAAAAAAGCATGCATATGGTTGATTGCTTTACGATAATTCTTTTTAGTTCCCTTTGTTAATGATGTTTTAGAGCTTATTGAGGAGTCAAAGTAATTTTGGCAATAATCCTTCCATAACGGATTAGAATCTCTTTGATCAGACTTTTTAAATAAGGTATACATTATCTTCTTTGCATCAAAGAGATGTAAATTGGTTTCATTAAGAGCTATGAATTTTTTAAATGTAATGTTGATGTCATCAATGGTATCATTCACTCTAAATTGAGGGAGATCAAACCTCATAATACGTTCATTCCACGTAATGAGATCTTTTTCAGCCACTTCTGCATTTAGGCGGTATTCAGCCTTTTTTTGTTGAAAAACAATTCTGCAATAAACAGGAATTGTCCCGTGTTTTGTCTTTTTTTCCGCATTGGGGAAAAACTTGATTGATACCTTTGCCATCTTCTTAGGATTTTGGTGAAATTTCAGATTAATTGGTGAAATCGTGGCGAAAGAAAAAAAGGCCAAACCGGGTTTTAACGGATTTTAGTGGAAATTAAAAAGCTCTCAAACCGTTGGTTTGAGAGCTTTCGTGTTCTAGTGAAACACTTGGTGTGATCCCGCTGGGATTCGAACCCAGGACCCCTACATTAAAAGTGTAATGCTCTACCAGCTGAGCTACGGAATCAAAAAACTACACAAATAATGTAATCTTCCCTTTTTTTGATTTTGGGAGTGCAAATATAGAATCTAAATCTTATTCTACAAAGGCTTTTTTTTAAAAAAATGAAATATTTTCTTTCCCCTTGATTTCCAGGCTTTTCTAAATGATATGCTAACAAATCCTAATAATCAAAAATAGGATAAATGTCATATCCATTTTAAGTCGTAATGTGGTAATAATTTGTTATAATTGTACTATTCATCATTGTTTTAAATGAATGCACTTTTGGAAATAAAACCCGGTATCGGCCTTTCTGATCTATTGTTCGGAGCTTCTGTAATAGAATCGGAAGCCGCTTTTGGCAAAGCAGAAGAGGTAGATCTCCTGGATGATATAGAAGATTGCCACTCTACTGTATTGCATTATTGGAAAAATGGATTTTCATTATTTTTTGATGAAGCAAACCACCGCCTGTTTTGTTGTGTTGAAATTGATAATAGCGATACTGTTTTATGGGGTCAGAAGATCTTTGATCAGAAAGAAAAACAAATCATCGAATTGTTCAAGGCAAAAGGAATAACAAAATATGAAAGCGAACAACATGAATGGGGTGAAAAACGAATTAGCTTTGACGAAGCAAACATTGATTTTTATTTCGAAAAAAATAAGTTAGTTTCCATAAATTATGGGAAATCCATTTTGGATCAAACAATACTAATACTTCCAAACTAATGTCAAAAATATTTTTAATCGGGTACATGGGCAGTGGTAAATCTACCGTAGGTAAAAAACTTGCTGCAAAAATTGGTTATGAGTTCATCGATCTGGATAAATTCATTGAAGCAGAATATCAACAAACCATTCCGCAAATTTTTGCGAGTAAAGGGGAAAAAGAATTCCGCGCCATGGAGCACAATACACTTAAAAAAGTGATCGAAAAAAGTAATGTAGTCGTTGCTTGTGGTGGTGGAACTCCTTGTTATTACAATAATATGGAGTTGATGAATAACAATGGAACAACTGTGTATCTGAAAATGAGTGTGGATGCTTTGGTTTCCCGCTTATCAAATGCAAAAGACAAACGTCCTTTGATCGAGAATAAAACACCCGAAGAATTGCATGCTTTTGTGAACCGCCAGTTGGAGAAAAGGGAAGATACCTATCACCAGGCGCAATACATTGTTAAAGGTAAAGATCTTGATATTGATGAATTGGCTTTGTTTGTTAAAGAACAAATAGGGGTGTAACTTGAGTATTTGGGTGAATTGGGTTAAATGGTTAATCAGGTTAAGTAATTAATTTATTTGCCTCCTTTTCCCAAATTAACCTATCCCTCAATTAGCCATTTAACTAAGATAAACCGCTTCTTTTCCTTTTTTATCTATTTCCACAGTAATATGTTCCTGTAAAGTAGTGGAAAGCGATAAGCCCACAAAATCAGCTTTTATAGGGTAACGGTTGTGTCCGCGATCAACAAGTACCACCGTGGTTAAACGTTTTACAGGAGTAGTTAAAAAAGGCTTGGCGCCAAATATTAATGTCTTGCCGGAATTCAAAACATCATCCACCAGAATAATTACTTTGTTCTTTAGTTCCTTCTCGGATAAAGAAATTTTAATATCTACTGCTACCGGATTTTCTTTGTTAATCTTTATTTCGATAAGCTTGGTTTTTATCGGAGAGATCTTTTTTAATACATCATCAATACGTTTTGCTAAGATGAAGCCATTAGAAGCAATGCCGGCAATGATAATTTCTTTCTCATTATAATTGTTCTCATAGATCTCATAGGCAATACGATTGATCTTTTGTTGAATTTGTTTGCTGTCGGCTATTAAGGTCTTATTCATTTTTCGAAAATTTTGAAACTATTTATATTTTTTCCTTTTTCCTTTTTTTTCTGTTTTCTTTTTGCTGCCTACTTCTTACTACTTTCTTCTTACCGCTTCCTCTTGACTATTCCCTATAACTCGGCCTCCTTTATAAAAATATTTTTTATAATATTCTTCATTCAGATCACTGATAATTACTCCATAAGCAACAGATGCATGTGCAAATTTATTATTTCCTAAGTAAATTCCAACATGAGAAATTTGTCCACGCTTAATTTTAAAGAATAAAATATCTCCTTCTTGCAGGTCTTTCTTTTCAACCGGTATTACTGTTGGCCAGATATCACGCGATCCGCCTGATAGAGTGATACAATATGTATTTCGGTACATTTCACCTACAAAGCCCGAACAATCTATCCCTTTTTTTGATTTGCCGGCATATTTATATCGTGTGCCTACCCAATCATATACCTGATAATACAAATAGGGTGTACATGCAGAATCAATGGATAATTGATATGCAGAAAAATAAACAGGCATGCTTTGTTTTTGCACTTTTGGTTTCGGTTTTTGCTTCTGCTTTTTGGTTTGAGCAAAGCACAAAAAAGGAATTAAAAATAAAAAAAGTACGATCCGGAATTTCATTGCAAAAACTATCTGTTTATTTCTTTATAAAGTTGATAAATATCTCACGACCCATTCGTGGTTGAATTGAATTTACACATGCTGCAAACGTTTTAAATTCGAAACCCGAATTAAATAGCTTTGTGTATTCTTCTATTGTTGCACCAAATGGAGGGTTCTCGGTATCAACAGGATCTGTAAAAAAAACACCAACTAATTTTCCTTTCGGTTTTAAAAGTTCAAGCATTTTTGTAACATACTGTTTACGGAACGAAGGATCCAAGGCGCAAAAAAAAGTTTGTTCAATGATCAGATCGTAGTGTGATTGATGTTCAAAAAAATCACATAGAATTAAATTTTCTTTTGGAAAATCAGACAAACGTTTTTGTAAATTTATTAATGGCAGCTCCGAAATATCAATTACGGTGATGTTCGAAAATCCTTTTTTGAAGAGGTATTCGGCCTCATGCGCATTGCCTGCTCCCGGAATAAGAATTCTGATATTAGTATCAGTTAACTGATCAATGTATTCTTTTAAAGGGTTAGAAATAGTCCCTACATCCCAACCTGTTTCATTTTCCTGATAACGTTTGGTCCAAAACTCTTTGGTAAATTTATTCATTACAATTTTTATTTTTTAGAATGAGAACTGGACTCCTGCTTTTATTCCCCAGTTAGTAATGGTACTTCCGGGATTTGTTTTTGCATAATGATCCTGATAGGGTTCATCATTATATGTTAAACGATATAAGAAATCAATTCGGAAAATATCAAATATATTTTCTATTCCGAGATCGGCTTCAAAATAGGGTACATCTTCCATGGTGGTAAAATTATTATTGATGTTGAATTTTTTATTTTTCTCACTCAGGGTTCCATAAACCATGTTTAAACCGACTACTTCCCGCCAGTTATATTTTTTTAACAATGGAACGCGGTTAAAAAATAAACCGTTTAAATGATGTTGCCAGAATGCTTGTATATACTGGTCACTCACGAATTCGAAAAAATTCATTTGATTGAATGTATTATTTGCATAAAAATTTGTTTCATTGCCTCTTGGTATTTCCAGCAAGGTGTATGGGATCTCAGAAAATACTTTTCCCACTTTTATAAATATTCCGGTATAACCCAGCGTAGCCATTTTAAATTTATTCTGATACGAAAGACTTACTTTATGATAATTAAAATCTCCTTCCAATACATTTTTCAAACCGATGGTGTAATTAAGACTTATGATCGCTGATCTTTTATTTCCAAAACTGATCCGTTCGTTTCCGTTTTGTACATAACGTTCCTTGGCCGAAAAACGTGCATCAATAAGTGCTTCCGTAATGGAATAACTCCTTTGCTGAAAAATATTGAATTGATCGGGAGCAACAGTAAGATCAAACAGAGGTGTGGTTCGGATATTTTGGAAAGTAATTTTAGAAGTTAATCCGAAATTAAAATCTTTTTCATACCAGATACGTGCTTCCTGCATTTTTAACAGCTTGGAAAAATTACGGATGTTGGCGGATAAATTATACAGATTATTTGGTGCTTGTCCCAGATTTATATTCTGCGAATAATTAAAATTTGTTCCTATCTGATTGATATCATCTCGGTATTGAATTCCAACTTTACTCCAGGGAAAACGACTTAAGATCCGTTCTAACTGAAGATTGTATTTGAATTTTTTATCTTTGAACCCATAAGCACCGTATCCTCTGATGATCCAGTCTTTGCTGAATTTCACATTGGTTCGGAAACCCAGCTTTACTTTGTTCCCTTCATATTGGTTATAGCTATATAATTGCATGTAATGTCCCAGGTCAACAGGTCCGAAATCTTTATACCCGGAAAATAAAAAGTAGAGAACGTTTACTGCATTTTTTATTAATGGGATGCTCCTCACTGTATCTATCATGTCGTATGATTTCCCTTCGAGTGGTGTTAATTTTTCAAAACGATTTTCTTTCCACCAAAGTGTATCTTTTATAATTGCATCTTCTGCATATTGAATTCGGGTATCATAAAAGTTTTTTTCTTTTGGTTTGTTCACCACAAAGTTTCTGTTCGAATTATAGGTGCGTACAACCAGACTTACAAACTTATCGGTAAGCGTACTGAAATCTATCATCGTTCGTGTTTGTGTAGGCACCCAGATTCCTGCATCGGTAGGAATTAAAACTTGTTGAATACGTGCTCTGTCGAGCCAGTTAAAATTTACATCGGGTGTGATTTCCAGATCAAGTTGTTTGATAGCAAAGGTGGTATCGGTTATCCAGATGGAACCTGTAAAGGCCAGATCTTTTTTGTTTTTTGGCCGGCAATCAATTCGATAGCACCAGAAACTATCAAGCATAACACTATCGGTCAGATAATAATTATAAAATAACATGGCATTATCTGCAATAGGATTCAAAATTTCTTTTGCCTGAATGCTCACATTATTGTTGCAGAAATTATAGTTTTGAAAATCGGTACCTGTTAATTGTGAAACAGCACTTCCATCTTTCATCCCAACAAATTTTATTTTTACGGCTTCTACTTCTTCGCGTTTTTTTTCACCTACTTTATAAGAATAAATATTTGAAATAACTTCACTCATCATCACCGGTAAATTCGCTTTGCTATTCTCTCCTGCAAGGCTATCCAGGCTGTCCCACATTTTTGTAAAACCACGGAATAATTTCCATTTACGCATTTTTGGTGTCACATTATCTACATCAGCTTCCTGTTTGGTATAGCTGGTGTATTGCACCGATTCAAGGTTATCACGATTGTATTTTGCTTTATTGTTCTGTGCGTTTTTTATTATTCGTAAAGCTGGATTTATTCCGGGTCGAATTTCTACAGTGCCTAAGTTCAATGCTTCCGGACTCAAAGTAAAATTAATGATTTGTGAAACACCTTTCTTTACAGGTTTTGCTTTTGAGCGATAACCGATCAATGAAACAAAAATGGAATCTTTTGGGGTAGAAGTTTTTATATAATAGTTGCCATCAAAATCAGTAACAGTTCCAATTAGTGTTCCTTTAAAATAAATATTTACAAAGGGGATTCCACTATTGGTGCCGTTCTCTGTAACCCTTCCGGCAATAATAGTTTCCATCTGAGCATTCATTTGAATGCTTAGTAATAGCAAAAATAAAATGAATAGTAATGATGATCTTTTCATTCTCAAATTTATTTTTTCTCCAGCAAAACTACATTCTCGACATGGTGTGTTTGAGGGAACATATCCACCGGTTGCACCTTTATCACTTTGTATTTTTCATCAAGCAATTGCAGGTCACGTGCTTGTGTAGCAGGATTACAACTCACATAGACGATACGTTTGGGTCCTATCTCCAGTATTTTTTTTGTCACGTCTTCATGCATTCCTACACGTGGCGGATCCGTGATGATCACATCCGGTTTTCCGTTTTCAGTGATAAACGTATCGTTCAGCACATCTTTCAGGTCACCTGCATAAAAACTGGTATTTGTAATTCTATTAATTTCCGAATTTATTTTAGCATCATCAATGGCTGCAGAAATATATTCGACTCCTACTACTTTTTTTGCCTGATGTGCTACAAAGTTTGCTATGGTGCCTGTTCCGGTATATAGGTCATACACCACATCAGTGTTTTTTATGGCAGCAAATTCACGTGTGACTTTATACAATTCATAGGCTTGCTCCGAATTGGTCTGATAAAAACTTTTCGGACCAATTTTAAATTTCAAGCCTTCCATGTTCTCATAAATACTGTCGTTCCCTTTAAATAGCTTTATTTCCAGGTCGCTGATGGTATCGTTTTTCTTAGTATTTATAACATATTGCAAGGAAGTGATCTGAGGGAATTTTTCAGAAATATGATTCAGTAATTTTTCTATTTCAATTTTATCATCGTAATGAAAGGAAACAATAAGCATCCATTCACCTGTGGAGGTACTGCGAATAATGATGTTGCGTAATAGTCCAATTTGTTCGCGCAAATCAAAAAAAGGCAACTTGTTTTCTAAGGCGTATTTCTTTATTTCATTACGGATTGCATTGGAAGGTTCTTCCTGCAAATGACATTTTTCAATGTTCAGTATTTTATCGAACATTCCCGGGATATGGAAGCCCAGTGCATTACGACTTGTCTCGCCTTGTGCTTCGCCAAACAAAATACTTTTATCATTTATCTGTTCAGTTGTCAACCAACGTTTATTCGAAAAAGTAAATTCTAATTTATTCCGGTAATTATAAATTTTTTGTGAGGGCAGGATCTTTTGTAGTTCCGGAAGTTCAATTTTTGCTAATCGTGTTAAAGCATCACTTACTTGTTTTTGTTTGTAAAACAATTGCCACTCATAACTCATGTTTTGCCATTTACATCCTCCACATACTCCGAAATGGCTGCAAACTTCCTCCACACGTTTTGCCGATCTTTCTTTTATGTTGATAGCAGTTGCTTCACGGTATTTGCTTTTTTTGCGGGTTATTTGCACATCCACCACATCACCCGGTACAGCGCCTTTAATGAAAATAACATATTCATCAGTCTTTGCTATTGATTGCCCATCTGAACTGGCATCAATAACACTCACATTTTCAAGTATTGGTAACGGTTTTTTATTCTTTTGTCTCATAGTACACATTTTTGCTTTTCAGCGAATGTAAATTTACTAAAACCGTTTGGATTAAGGGTTTGATTTTTTATCCTTATTTGAACCCCCACAGAGAATTTAAATTTTGTATCTTTTTTAGAGACGTGTGTTATAAATATAAGAATTATCAAAGAGTTCTTTGTTTTAAATATTTAAAATTTAACGTCATGAAAAAAATAATTCTGAACAAGCTGAATGTAAAAATACTGATAAGTATTGCTACTGTTGCTGTTGTTGTAAGTATTGCATCTGTAAAATATCCTCTGAAAGAAAATAATTCGACAGCAGCAGAAAATAAAGTAAAGCCACCATTAAAAAATGTGAATGTTAATTTTGAAAATTATTTAGTGGATGCCAATGAAAAAACAATATTAAAATATCAAACAGGTTCCATAATTAAAATCCCAAATGATGCTTTTGTTGATAAGAACGGTAAACCTGTTTTCGGAAAAGTAATTATTAAGTACCGTGAGTTTCACGATCCTGCCGATTTTTTTGTTAGCGGGATCCCAATGACCTACGATTCGGCCGGAGTGCAATATCATTTCGAATCAGCCGGAATGCTTGAAATACTGGCCTTTCAAAAGGGCAAACCAGTTTTTGTGGATCCTGCAAAAAAAATTGTTATTGAAATGGTTTCTTCTCAGGGAGATGATAAATACAACATTTATAAATACGATTCTTTAGCAGGAAATTGGAACTACCTCTACAAAGATCATGCAAATAGCATGATTGACAACGATAAGAAAGGCTTGGATAAAAAGCAATTACCAATGGAAAAGGTAGGTGCATCTAAAAAACAGTCATCACAACCTGAAATAATTCCTCTTCTGCCTTTAAAAAGTGATCTTACTAATTTCCATTTTGATATAGAAACCGATCCTCTGGAATTTCCGGAAATAAATGCATACAAGGGTGTTCGCTTTGAAGTGAGTGTGAACGAAAAAGACTTTGATCCTGCTTTTGTAAGTATTTTATGGAATGATATTATACTTGAAAAAGGAAAGCAAAAAGGAAGTTATTTTATGACCTTAATAAAAGGACGTGAATCGCATACATTTGAAACAGTGCCTGTTTTAGACGCAAAGAATTATGACGAAGCACTTTCGCAGTACAAAAACATATATTTCCAAAGAAAAGAAAAGGAAACAAAAGAACAAAAAATGAGAGATTCAATAAACAGGGTATTAAACCAAGAACGATTGGATCAAAATGATTTCGCGAAAAGCAATTTACAAAATGCATCGGCAAGTAATGAAACTCAAAATATGGTACAACGGACATTTGTGATCAACGGCTTCGGTATCTGGAACTCTGATTGTCCTGCGTCATTGCCAAAAGGAGAACAATTTGCTGCAACATTTACCGACACGTTAGGAAGAAAAATAACATTCAAAACTTTGTATTTAGTCGAAAAAGGACGTAATGCAATGTTCGTGATGTACAATTATTCCACCTTGAATTATGATCCAGGCAAAAAAAATATTTTATGGGCAGTAACCAACGATAACAAACTTGCAATCTTTGATGAACAGGATTTTAAAAAAATTATAATTAAAAATGATAGCTGCACCATTAAAATGACAGTTATAAAACGACCCATTACAAAGATTTTTGAAGTGAGATCCCTGTTAAATATTTGATCATGACAAATAAGGATATGAAAAAAATTATCTTCCTGCTATTTTTTGTTTTGCTTGCGGAATCACAATTTGCGCAGGATACCACTGCGACCATTAAAATTAAAAAAACAAAATGGAAAGTACTGATCACTTCAAAGGATAGTATTTTATGGATCGATAAAGAAAACCATGTGACCATATCTGTTGAAGGAGGTCTGAATTATTGTGTAAATATTAAAGACGGTAAAATTACCTGCAACAGGAATAATTATACAATCCAAGTTTTTCAGGAAGGTACTGCAATACTCACTGTTTATGAGAAGCTTCCAAATAAACGATTAAGAACGCTACATACTAAATTATACCAGGTGAAACGAATTCCAGATCCTGTGGCTTATGTGTGTGGAGTAAAAAGTGATTCCGTGATAGACAAACTACAGATTATTCACGATAATAAAGTTACCATTACACATCCATTTTATAAATTAGAACTTCCTGTGTTGGGTTTCGAGGTTATATTTTCTAACGCTGGGAAAGCTGATACGCTTACTTCGAAAAACAATCATTTTACTATCGATATGCGAAAGCGGATCTATTATTTACCTTCCGGCTCAATTTTGTATTTTGAGAACGTTTATTGTGAAATGCCGGATGGAAAAGTTAAAAAGATAAAACCTTTTGAGATTTATATTACAGAAACAAATAAGTACAAAGTGGGTTACCGGGTTATAGGACTATAAATAGAATAGGGAATAATTGACCTTTTAGGGCTAAAAGGTTAAGAAAAATGATTAAATTTGTAGCTTATAAAATATTTTGACGATGGAATCTCTCATGACAAACAAAATTACCGCACAAAAAGCAATTGAACTTGAAGATAAATACGGTGCTCACAATTATCACCCATTACCTGTGGTATTGGAGCGTGGCGAAGGAGTGTTTGTTTGGGATGTAAATGGTAAACAATACTTTGATTTTTTAGCTGCATATAGTGCCGTTAATCAGGGACATTGTCACCCGAAAATTATTGCCGCATTGGTGGAACAGGCACAAAAATTAACACTTACTTCCCGTGCATTCTATAACGATTCATTGGGTGAATATGAAAAATTTATCACTTCTTACTTTGGTTACGATAAAGTATTACCAATGAATACAGGTGCCGAAGGGGTTGAAACAGCTTTAAAATTAACCCGTAAATGGGCATACGAGAAAAAAGGAATTGCTGAAAATGAAGCAAAGATCATTGTATGCAAAAACAATTTTCATGGACGTACCATTACTATTGTTTCTGCCAGTAGCGATCCTGATGCACGAAATAATTTTGGTCCATTCACTCCCGGAATAATTTCTGTTGAATATAATAATGCAGAAGCATTAGCTGAACTGTTAAAAGATAAAACAATTGCCGGCTTCTTGATTGAGCCTGTGCAAGGCGAGGCAGGAGTTATTGTACCTGATGAAGGATATCTTAAAAAATGTTATGAGCTTTGTAAAGCAAATAATGTTTTATTTATTGCTGATGAGATCCAATCAGGATTAGGCCGTACAGGAAAACGTTTAGCATGTGATCACGAAGGTGTTCATCCTGATATTTTAATTTTAGGAAAAGCGCTTTCAGGTGGAACATTCCCTGTTTCAGCAGTTTTGGCAAGTGATGAAATTATGCTTTGCATCAAACCCGGACAACATGGTTCAACTTATGGAGGAAATCCAATCGCATGTAAAGTTGGAATAGCTGCTCTTACTGTTTTAAAAGAAGAACAATTATCAGAAAACTCTGAACGATTAGGAAAAATATTATTAAAAGAGTTAAAAGCGATTCAAGCTTCTTATCCTGAATTAGTAAAAACTGTGCGTGGAAAAGGATTGTTCTGCGCGATGGTTATTGCTGAACGTAATGGAAAAACTGCCTGGGATGTATGTATCGAATTAATGAAAAACGGATTACTTGCAAAACCAACTCATGGAGATACCATCCGTTTTGCACCACCATTGGTAATTACGGAGGATCAAGTAATGGAATGTGCTTCGATTATCAGGAAAGTTGTTAAACAATTTTAAATAGTTTAACTTTTAATTTATTGTAGAAAGCCTCAGCGATTTTTCGCTGGGGCTTTTTGTTTGGAGAACAGAATTTTTAAAATTATTTTTTAATCAATTTTTGTACTTCAATTTCACTTGCATCATTTACGCTTCGTACATAATAAATGCCCTGCGCATAATTGGTAATATCCACATCAAATTCATTATAACTTGATGCTCCTGTTTGCCAAATTACTTTGCCCATCAGATCATAAACTTTTAGTTCTTTTATAGCAATTGGCTTATTGTTTTCGGTAACCGTTATTTTAAATGTACCATTGTTTGGATTTGGAAAAATACTGATATTGTTTGTTCGTGTTGCAGAAGTAGTTACCTTGTTTTTAATTTTGGCCTGCTGTCCGAAGGTTTTAGTTGATACGTCCATTGGAAGTGAAGAACTTAAATTTCCTTTATCATTGTTTTGATTCGCTGTGTACATTCTTCCATCAGTACATGCACTTTGGTTTATGGAGGCTCTGAAATTTGAACCTGCCGTTGCAACAAAACCCGGCAACAATTGAATAGATTCACCTGCAACCATATTTACAGATTTACCTGCTTTAATCTGGAAGATGTTATTTGTAGTAATTGGATCAGCAAATGAATTGCTATTTAGTTGGTGAAAACCATCTACTTGTTCCGGCGCAATCATTAATTTGTTTTTTACAATAAAATCTTGGTTGTAAACAACATCACGATTGTAAAGTGTTAGATTGATACATTCTTTATCCCATTGTGCTTTTACTACTTCCGAAAGACCTTGAAAACTTTGGGCTCCGGTTAAATTTTGTACTGAAGGAGGAGAAGTTGGAGAAATCAGCCCTGTCGTATGTTGGATTAAGATATCATATACGTTCGGTAAAGAATTCCCATCATAATTATACATTGGCATCCAAGCAAGTGCTTCACCATAGAATAAATCAGAAGGACAGCTTGGAGAACAAGAGTTACCAGTAAACTGGTTATCTGAGCCATTAACGCAATTATGAAAATGAGCCCCTGTTCCATTTGTAAAATATACGTTTTTTGTAAAGGTGTTCCTGAATCGCTCCATGACTATTTCATCAAAATAGGGTGGAGATAAATTATCAGGAGCCAATTGGGCATCGTAACACGCTTTTGCAAACCATAAATCCATAGCACCGTGAGAAACATCTTCGATGTTTTTTACATATTCATTAATTTTCGGTTGGTCCTGATATGTACAAGGAGGATCACAGTTGCGTGTTTGATAACTCCAACCTGCATGATACCATAAAAATGAATTATTGATCATAGGCCATAAGACAGGATTGTTTTGGTATATTGGTGCACAGGAAGGGGCGTTACAATGGTCAGTCAAATTCATATTCCCTTTGTAATACGAAGCAATAAATTGAGCTTTATATAAATAATTCGCCCTGTTGTTCCCATAACCAAAATTAGTGTTTGCTAACCCCATATAAAGCAACGCACAACCATAAGGTGAATTCATATTCATTGCAGATCCATGGATAGCACCCCCATCAGAGAAGTGCCCTTTAATTCCAAATGAATTATTCCAGTAATTATTATTCATGTACATCATGGTTTCTTCAACTCTTTTGCCAAGCCAATTAGCAAAATCGCCATAACCTAAAATCTGAAACCCTGGATTCATGCTATTTAATGTGGATATGTCAACAATGTTTTGTGTTGTGCCCGGTTGAATCGGTAGGTTTGTATTATACAGGTTATGTCCCGGTTCATTTATAACCATATTCACAAATTCAGCCATTGGGTAAATTAATAAACTATTGAAATAAGCAGGTTCTGTGCCGCCATTTGCATTGTTTGGATAACAGTAATTGTCATTTTGTCCTACCCATGCCGCGACAGCTTCGGTTCCGCTTTCATCCTTTCTTATTTTTTGCAGTTGGATACAATGATTAATAAATTTAACTAAATAAGCTTTATCTCCTGTTGTTTCGTACATACGTAATAATCCGGATAATGTCCAAGAAAGACTATTACCGGTAGCAAAACAATAATTATAATCAAAATTAGCCGGAGCATAAACAGATGAATATAGTTTATCATAATGTTCTTTTATTGGAAAAGTGTTTTGAGCAGAAACATTGTCTGAAATTAATAAGGCAATTAATAATTTTAAAAATATTTTCATTGTACGGAAATTTAAAATTGATAAGATATATTTGATTTAAGAACTAATACCGGGAATAATTTGTTTAGTGAGGAGTAGAAAACTTTGCTTGAATACGAAGTCGTGTATGGAATGATATCTACATTATAAAATACTCCGGCAAATGCTTGAAAACCAAAAGAAAATGCACTTTTTGTTTTTTTAATATATGAATAACCAATTAGGCCTTGAAAAACCTGTTTT